>OHBJ01002088.1_pt1 | contig 13592 bp, 12 predicted proteins | sample 1577241 | NCBI WGS metagenome assembly OHBJ01 (sample SAMEA3541594, study PRJEB24748) | human gut metagenome | biome: human gut; feature: human-associated habitat; material: faeces | place: China | collected 2012
GAGCAAGGCACAAAAGGCTGTTCTTTCGATTGCCGGTGCAAAGATACAACATTTTCGGGCAGAATGCAAGCTTTCACCCTGACTTTCTATGTGAGAAAATCTATAAGTAGCTGCAATACAATAAGTTCTGTTGATTTTCTTTCTGAACTTTATTGCAGAAACAATCAGCAATGGGAAAGTAAGGATGAAAAACAAGCGTGTCATTAAGGGTCAGTGTCATTAAGGGTCATTTAGAAAAATGAAAGTGTCATTTTGAGCTATAGTATATATAAATATTTATTTATATATATACTATAGGGATTTTTCTCCCCCGAAAATGAAAATGACCCTTAATGACCTTGACCCTTAATGACACGCTAGATGAACTTGTGAGTTTTACCTGATATAGGTTGGATGTATGTCTGAATGTGTTGGTTATTAATGTGTTATGTGTATTTTGTTATATTTATACTCTAATATTTTGTGTATAATAATTATCTACGTATTAAGTCGCTTTAGTTAGCTGATATGTTGTTCGATTCTACATTTTTATCCTTGTTTCCTGTTGCATTTTGTCAAAAATACATCATGTTAGAGGCGGATTTAATGTCTGAGGAGGGGCATTTTTTGCCCATACTAGAGGGGGTAAAACATCTTCCTAACCCCCATATTTTGCATTTTTCCGTTAAATAACGTGATAAAATTCTTGGGTTTGCCAACTTTTTATTATCTTTGCTAGCAATTAACAAATTATTGACGTAGCAATAGTCCGGAAAGCTAGAAACTACATAATAACAATACTAAGATGAAAAGATATAACTTATTGATGCACAGGGTTTTAGGGGGGGGGTAATTTTGCTCAGGCAAAGTTAGTCCAATATCATCATGTTCTTATCCGCAGGCGAATATTATCTTATTTTTATATGATAATAGTCGCTTTTTTTATGCTTTCTTCCACCGCCTGTTCTAGCGACGAAGAAACAGAAAAATCAGAGGATTTTCATTACGAAACCACATTTTTAGCCCACGAATGGCAGATTTCAGCCCTTTATCAGCGCGTTGGAAGTATCTTTATCGACGTAAAAGAGGCTCCTTTGTTCTGCAGTTTCACCTCAGATGCGATTTCTTTCTCCGAAACGAAGGAAGTGAACCACTTCGACGATGGCGGTAAAATAACCCAAACTACCACCGAAAACGTTGCTTGCGGTCAGTACACCTATTTAATAAAGGAGAACAAAATTCAGATAGATAATCAGATATTCACCATTACGGACAACAACGGGACCCTCGTTCTACAGAATGAGGACTGGAAACTAGTGCTCGTTGAAAAATAAACATATTATGGCTAAAAAACAAGATACAATCAGCATAGGTTTTGAAGAGAAAATATGGAAGGCTGCCGACATTCTGAGAGGCAACCTCAGCGCTTCGCAATACGAGGGCGTGGTGCTCGGACTCATCTTCTTGAAATACATCAGCGACCGCTTCGAACAGAAGTTCCAGGAGTTGCAGGGCGACGAATACGCCGACCCGGAAGATAAGGACGAATACACCGCCGAGAACATCTTCTTCGTGCCTGCTGAAGCCCGATGGAGCAAGATTAGTGCTGCTGCCCACACACCGGAAATAGGCGTGATAATAGATGAAGCACTTACTGCCATTGAGCGTGAAAACGAAAGACTGAAGGGTATTCTGCCTAAGAATTTCGCCCGTCCGGAGCTTGACAAGCGCCGTCTGGGCGATGTGGTAGATCTCTTTACGAACATAGAAATGCACGATGCTGGCGAGGAGAAAGACCTGCTGGGCAGAACCTACGAATACTGTCTGCAGCAGTTTGCCAGCCTGGAGGGCAAGAATGGTGGCGAGTTCTATACGCCTTCCTGCATTGTCCGCACGCTGGTAGAGATACTGGAGCCTTACGAGGGTAGAGTTTATGACCCTTGCTGCGGAAGCGGTGGTATGTTTGTGCAGAGCGCCAAGTTTATAGAGCGTCACAAGGGAAACCTGCGCAAGATTAGTATCTACGGTCAGGAGGCAAATCCTGATACGTGGAAGATGGCGCACATGAACCTTGCCATCCGTGGCTTGGATGCGAACCTGGGCAATATCTTTGCCGACACATTCTATGATGACCAGCACCCTACGCTGAAGGCAGATTTCATTCTTGCCAATCCTCCTTTCAACCTCAGCGACTGGGGACAGAGTGCGCTTCAGGAAGATGCACGCTGGCAGTATGGTTTGCCACCAGCTGGCAACGCCAACTTTGCTTGGATGCAGCACATGATTCACCATCTGGCACCTAACGGAAAGATTGGTTTGGTGCTGGCGAATGGTGCGCTTTCGAGTCAGAGTGGCGGCGAGGGACAGATTCGCCAAGCCATCATCGAAGCCGACCTGGTAGAGGGAATCGTGGCTTTGCCTTCGCAGCTGTTCTACAGTACGGGTATTCCTGTAAGTCTTTGGTTTATCAGCCGCAACAAGGCGCAGAAGGGCAAGACCGTGTTTATCGACGCCCGCAACTTAGGCTCAATGGTAACCCGTAAGCTTCGTGAGCTGATGCCTGATACGGATATTAAAAAAATCTCCGACACCTTCCATGCTTTCCAGCAGGGAACCCTGGAGGATGAGAAGGGCTTCTGTGCCGTATGCACCACCGAGCAGATTGCCGAGCAAGACTACATCCTGACTCCTGGCAGATACGTAGGAATTGCTGAAGACGAAGGCGACGGAGTGCCTTTCGAGGAGAAAATGACGAATCTCACCGGAGAGCTGAAGCAGCTGTTTGAGGAAAGCAAGAAGCAGGAAGAGGAGATTAGATTGCAGTTGAAGAAAATCGGATGGGAGGTGTAAGAGTATGGAACTTCAAGAACTATGTTCATACGTAAAGACGAAAGTGGAAACATCTAACTATTCTATAGAAGACTATATTTCAACAGAAAATATGTTACCTGAAAAGGGTGGAATAACTATAGCTTCTTCGTTTCCAAGTGGTAAAGTAACTGAATTTCAAGAAAATGATATCTTGATTTCAAATATTCGACCATACTTTAAAAAAATATGGAGAGCAAACAGAAGTGGATGTTGTAGTAATGATGTCTTATGTATTAGAGCTAATAATAATGTAGATGCTGAATTTCTATATTATTTATTAAGCCAAGATTTATTTTTTGCTTATGTTATGTCTGGTGCAAATGGAAGTAAAATGCCAAGAGGTGACAAACAGCAAATTATGAATTGGGAAATAGAAATCCCATCAGAGAAAGAAGACCAGCGCCGCATTGCCTCCATCCTTTCATCTCTCGACCGGAAGATAGAGTTGAACAATAAGATCAATGCTGATTTGGAGGAGATGGCGCAGGCTATTTTCAAGAATTGGTTCGTTGACTTTGAGCCTTTCAAGGATGGTAAGTTCGTTGATAGTGAATTGGGAATGATTCCGGAAGGATGGAAAGTAGGAACGCTTAGAGATATTACGAACAATAAAACTGCCAAAGTGAAGGAAAGAAATGATGTAAAAGTTCTATCTCCAGTTACTTCTGGAGAACTTGTATTGTCAGAAGAATACTTCACCAAGCAGGTTTTTAGTTCAAGCATAGCTAAATATAAAATAGTAAATAAAGGAGATTTCGCATATAATCCTGCACGAGTTAATATCGGTTCTATAGGAAGAAATGAATTTGATTTTGATGGATGTGTAAGTCCTGTTTATGTGGTATTTTCTGTACTTGATGGCTATGAGAATTACTTCGATTTGTTTCGAAAGACAGATTTCTTTAAAGATTCTGTTGCTTCTTTGGCTATTGGAGGAGTAAGACAATCACTTAGTTATGATGACTTGAGTTTGATTGAAACTATCATTCCTAGTAAAAATATCGTTGAGAAGTTTAATAATCTCTACAATCAGATGAAGAAAACTATCAAAGCGAATAAGCTAGAGAACTCCCGCCTCTCCCTTCTCCGTGACACCCTTCTCCCTCGCTTAATGTCAGGCGAGCTGGAAGTCCCGGAATAAGAAGAGCTACGAAAGAAAATAACGAGAAAAATATTAAAAAATAACATTATGGCAGACGACAAGAAATTCACCGAAGACGCATACGAGCAAACGCTCATTGCCCTGTTCCGGGACGAACTGGGCTATGCGTACGAATGTGGCTACGACGTGGAGCGCGACTACAAGGAGCCTTTCTATCGTGCCGATTTGGTCGCCTCGATGCGACGGCTTAATCCTCAACTGCCAGCCGATGCAATGGATGAAGGAATCAAGCAAATCACCAACATCAGCATCGGTACTTTAGAACAGAACAACGAGCAGTTTACACTCTGGATGCAAAACGGTCTGGAGGTGGGATTCCTGCAGAATGGCGAAGAACGAACAGCCCTGATGAGGCTCATCGACTTCGACCACCCCGAAAGAAATCTCTTCAAGGTGGTGAACCAGTGGCGAGTGGAAGAGTATAAGAACAAGCGCTGCGATATGGTGGTGATGGTCAACGGATTGCCCCTCGTGGTGGTGGAGCTGAAAAGCGCCATTTCCGAAGATGCAACCGTAGAAGATGCCTACAAGCAGATCAAGAACTATCAGCAGAGCGTTCCAAGCCTCTTCAGCTACAACGCCTTCAACGTAATCAGCGACATGAGTGAGACCCGTGCCGGAACCATCACCGCCAAGCTGGAACGCTATATGGAATGGAAGACCATAGACGGCTCATACGAGTCAACCCTCTTTGCCGACTATCGCACCTTCTTCCTCGGCATGTTCCAGCAGCAGCGACTGCTCGACATTCTGCAGAACTTCATCTGCTTCGACAAGAACCAGGGCAAATACGCCAAGATTCTTACCGCCTATCACCAGTACTACGCCGTGGGCAAAGCCCTGCAGCGCACCCGTACCGCAGTGGAAGGCAACGGAAAAATCGGCGTGTTCTGGCACACGCAGGGTTCGGGCAAGAGTCTCTCCATGGTGTTCTACGCCCACCAGCTGGTGCAGCGACTGCCCGAAGTAACCATCGTGGTGGTAACCGACCGCAAGGACCTCGACAACCAGCTCTTCGGTCAGTTCTGCCGCTGCCAGGACTTCCTTCGTCAGGAACCACAGAACGCCCAGAGCCGTGAAGACCTGGGCAATCTGCTCCGTAACCGAAAGAGTGGGGGAATCATCTTCACCACCATTCAGAAGTTTGAAGAAGGCGACTCGGCACTCTCCACCCGCCGCAACATCATCGTAATGACCGATGAGGCGCACCGCTCGCAATACGGCGAGGAGCACTGGGACAACAAGAGTCTGACGATGAAGAAGGGATTCAGCCAGAAGATGAGAGAAGCCCTGCCGGGTGCCTCGTTTATCGGTTTCACCGGAACGCCTATCAGCGACCGCGACAGAGACACGGAGGAAGTGTTCGGCAACTACATCGACGTTTACGACATGAGTCAGGCGGTGGACGATGGAGCCACCCGTCCGGTCTATTACGAGAGCCGTGTGGTGAATCTGAATCTCGACGAAGACACGATGAAGTTGCTGAACGATGAGTTCGACAACCTGGCCGATGAGGGAGCCACCGAGGAGCAGATCAGGCAGGCGAAGCAGGAGCACAGCCGACTGGAAGTACTCTTGGGTGAAGACGCCACCATCGACACGCTGGTAAGGGATATTGTGAAGCACTACGAGGAAAACCGTGCGCAGGAACTCACCGGCAAGGCTATGATCGTAGCGCTGACCCGAAGCATTGCCATCAAAATCTACCGCAAGATGCTGGAGCTTCGCCCCCAGTGGACGGAGAAGGTAAAGGTGGTGATGAGCGGTTCGAACCAGGACCCCGAAGACTGGCAGCCGATTATCGGCAACGAAGCCTACAAGAAGGAACTGGCAAGAAAATTCAAGGACAACGATGATGAGATGAAAATCGCCATCGTAAGAGATATGTGGCTCACGGGCTTCGATGTTCCGTCGCTCGCCACCATGTACGTATATAAGCCGATGAGCGGTCATAATCTGATGCAGGCAATAGCCCGAGTGAACCGAGTGTTCCCGGGCAAGGAAGGCGGACTGATAGTGGATTACGTAGGCATTGCGCAGGCGCTGAAGAGTGCCATGCAGCAGTACACCAACCGTGACCGCCGCCGCTTCGGAGACCCAGACATCGCCAAGACCGCCCGGCTGAAATGGAAGGAAGAGATGGAAATCTGCCGAGACCAGTTGCATGGTTTCGACTATTCCGGCTTCTTCGAACAGGACAACTCGAAGCGGGCAGTCGCCATTACGAGCGGAGCCAACTTCCTGAGTTCTCCAGCCATGATTCAGCGCAAGAAGAATTTCATGGAGCACAGCAATCTGCTTCACAACGCCACCACGCTCTGCCGTTCGCTCCTGAATGAGCAGCAGAAGGCGGAGGTGTGCTACATGGATGCGCTGCGCGTGATGATGCTCAAACTCTCGCAGAAGGGCAAAATCAGCCGCCATGAAATCAACGAGCGCATCGGCGACCTGCTCCGTCAGAGCGTGAAGACCGACGGAGTAATCAATCTCTTCGGCGACCGCCAGATAGAGTTCTCGCTCTTCGACGACGCCTTCATCCAGGAGGTGAAGAACATGAAGGAGCGCAACCTGGCGGTGGAACTGCTCACCAAACTGATGAAAGAGAAAATCAAGCAGCAGCAGAAGACCAACGTGGTTCAGAGCGACCTCTTCTCCGACATGCTCAGCCAGAGTCTCTCCAACTATCTGAAGGGCTTGCTCACCAACGAGGAAGTGATAGAGGAACTGTTGAAGATGGCTCAGCAGATGAAGCAGGCAGAGGCAGAGGGCAACGACCTGGGACTTTCGCCCGAGGAGAAGGCATTCTATGATGCACTCTCCACGCCGGAAGGAGTGCGGCAGGCTTACTCCGACGAGGAGTTTGTGGCGCTGACCCGGGAACTGACGGAAGTCTTGCACCGCAACCGCACCATCGACTGGAACCGGAAGGAATCGGCGAGGGCGAAGATGCGAGTGATGGTGAAGCGACTGCTCAAGAAGTATAAGTATCCACCAGAGGGTGCAGAAAAAGCGCTGGAAACCGTGATGCGCCAATGCGACCACTGGGCGGATGATGAAGAAAACGTAGTATAAACCCTTTAAAATTTGAAGTAAGAAACAGAAAGTAAACAAGAAAAATAACATATTAGAATATTGACGCTGATTATCTGACACTTCTACGGTATTCAGAACCTGCAATTCAGAAATTCGGTAAGAAGACGGTGACAGCAAGGCGTCCACTCCTCTACGGCGTGGGCAGTACTTGTTTGTGCCTTACCGAAGGTTCTTGCAGGTACCCGAATACCGGTACTTACAGGGAACCCCACGCCGCTTATTTAAACAACATAACAAATCAAACCTAGAAAAAGAATATGCAGACAGAGGAAACACCCAATACTGACAATAACTACAATTCTCTTCTGAAGATTTCATCAGAAGAAGATCTTTTTGTGGAAGATGAAGTAACAGGAGTCAAGAAATACACTCCAGTAACAACTACTGATGTAGGTCAGTTTAAGAGAGAGGCAGAACATTTGTATAAGGAGATTCAGCATGCTAAAGATGAATTTAAATGGAATGCAGGAAAGCATAAAGGTCTTACCTGTTATTTTCATATTTACCAGAACCTTGCCGAACAGTTGACAGATTTTCTTAATTATATTCATACGCTCCATAAGAAAGTCTACATTTCCATCTACAAGAGCTACGATGATGAATTCATGGGGATTTATACTGATGTTTTAGAGAAGGTGCTCCAGGAAATTCAGACCATCGCCCGGAAGCATTTAGACTATTTGCTCGATAAGGAAGAGGAGTATGGTCAGATTCCCTATGCTAAGGCTATTTACGAGCAATGCAAGAAGCTTAAAGTTCCTGCCGGAGACGACTTTCCCCATTTTGATTCCCATTACAGAAACTTTGTCTCTATTGGGTTGAAGATGGCTTTGGCTGAAACCATCTCCACAGTTACCGCTATTTGTGCTGATTTCCTAGCCTTATACAGAACCCGCCTTTTCCGCACCGACCATGAGGCTGTGATTATTTACCATTATATCAAGCGAATTTTCGACGAGGGCACGCTACCTGACCATCTGAAACGTGAGGTAAAGGTAAAGAAACGTCATCTGAGAGAGAGAAGAATAGATATTACCACTTTGAGCTTGCAGAAAGTAATGAATGATATTGAAGGGAAATATAACAATTATACGCTTTGTTCTGACTGGTTTGAGCGAGAGGAGGATGAGGAAGAAGAACTTGTCCGTACGCTAGTCAGGGAGCAGGCTTCGCCCGAGGATTTTGAAACGCTGTTCAAGTATCAGGGTGAGCATAAAATGTGGGAGGCAGAAATTGCCAGGGCTGATGATTTTGAGCGTAACAGCGACTCTTTCTTTGTGAACTGGGTAGATTCCATAAAGTTGGAGGAGAAGTTGAAGTTCTGGATAAAAGGCAACATTACGTCTCAGCAAAGCTGGTACATAGTCTGGTGCCTGATGAAATATACGTTCCACATGGTTCGTGATAATCAGGACAAGGCAGCCTTTGCCGCCCGCATGAACCTGATGTTTCCAGATGCAGAAAAGAAATGTGTGGTTGAGTCGTTCCGCAAGCAGGAAACGCAGAAGAACCACAACCACCATTTTTCGGAGTGGCTTGAAGGTTCAGACCCCGATTATCATACCGCCCAGGATCTGTATTATAAGCTGGCGAAAAGGGATGATTATATGAGAAGTATTTGAGTTGGTATAGGAAAGTAGAGAGGAAGATTTAGAGACAACTATCGTCCCTGGGTGTAAAAACAAGGATAATTCCGGTAATATTCTACGGCTTTTTTGAAAATATTCCGTAGAATATTACCGCTTTTCAAAAAAATATTGTATTTTTGCAGCGAAATGATATTAATATAAATGTGATATGGACAATATAGTTTGTAAAGTGGAAGCACTAGGAGGCACAATCTCTACTACTGATATTCCTCATATGGCAGAGTATAAGCGATTGTTGAGAGCTAAGGAACGTGGCGACTTGATCAAGTTGCGCCAGGGCATTTATGCTGTTCCGGAAGCCCTGCTGAATACAATGATAGATGTGGAGCGTATTGTTCCTAAAGGTGTTGTGTGTCTATACAATGCCTGGGCTTATCATCAGCTTTCGACAACTGTTCCACCAGCTTTTTGCATTGCCATCGCCAATAAACGGAAAGTAGAGATTCCTGAAACGCTTCCGATAGAATTGTATTATTGGAAGAAGGAGAATCTGGAGTTTGGCATTATGGAAGCAGAAATATCCGGTTTTCATGTTCGCATAACCGACTTGGAGCGAAGTGTTTGTGATGCAGTGAAATACAGAAACAAATTGGGGCTGGATGTTTGTGCGGAAGTAATTCGTTCTTATTTGAGAAAGCCCAATCGCAATCTCAGTCGTTTGCAGGATTACGCCAAACGCCTCAGAGTATTCAATACATTGAAAAATTATCTTGAAATAGCTATAGAATAAGATGGGAAAGAAAAACTACGGTAAGTCTGTTAAGACCCGCTTGCTCAATCTGATGAATGAGACAGGCTATAAATATATGTATCTCTTGGCAAGATATTTCAACGAGAGGTTGCTTTACAGAGTATCTGTAAGCCAATATAAGGACAATTTTTTGCTGAAAGGTGGCTCTTTGCTTTATGCTATGAACGGACTTGAGGCACGTCCTACAGTAGATGTTGATTTCATGGCAGATAGAATTAGCCGTGATAGGGATTTCCTTGCGCACGTGTTCCTGGAAATTTTGGGCATTGTATGCGATGAGGATGGAGTATCGTTTGATGTTAACAGCATTAAGTTGGAGCCTATAACTGTTGAAAAGAAGTATCCTGGCACAAGATTTTACTTTACGGCCCACATGGATACTATCGCTTATAACATGTCTGTTGACATTGGCTTTGGTGATGTTGTAACTCCATATCCAACAACTATTGACTTCCCATTGCTTTTGCCTGACATTCCATCTGTGAACATACAGGCATATTCCTTGGAGACTGTTGTTGCCGAGAAATTCCATACGATGATAGACCGAGATGTGCTCAACAGTCGCATGAAAGATTTCTTCGACTGTTACCAACTCCTGACAAAGAGAGACTTGTCTGATGACACATTATATGATGCGATTAAGGCGACTTTCGATAATAGAGGGCTTACATACAATCCCGAATTGCAGTTGTTTACAGAAAGTTTTGCGACAGACGCAGCACGTATAGTTCGCTGGAAAGCATTTCTGAAAAAGATTCAATGGAAAGAAACTCTTGATTTCAAGACTGTTATGGAAGTTATAAAGGAAAGGTTGCAGCCTATGGCTGAAAAATATTGGAAAAAGTAGTTTACCCTTTTATCATTCTTTCGTCTTTGAATATAAAGAACACTAAAAATAGAAGATTATGATAAAAAGTAAGATTTCTGTTGCTGTACTATTTCTGCTATGCCTTTGTTGGTTACCAACACTTTCATTGGCAAAAGGAAAGAGCCATTTTACGGTAGAAGATTCACAATATGGAACTCGCCTTGTGAAATGGGAAGGAAAAGACTCTGTTGTGGATTTTAATAACATCCAAGAGCTTAAGGATGTAAAAGTAATAGGAGAAATGGCTTTTGAAATGAATAAGTATATCAAGCAAGTCATCCTTCCCGACAATTTGCTGATTATAGAAAAACGAGCTTTCAATACTTGTGAGAATCTTCAAACCGTAAAGATGCCAAACACAGTGAGGTATATCGGCAATAGTGCATTCAATATGGACCATCAATTAGAGCTTAGCGTCTTGCCGGACAGTTTGCAAGAAATCGGTGAATGGACATTTTGGGATTGTAATAAGGTCTGCATATCCGTGATACCTGAGCATGTGAGCAAAATAGGAAGACAGGCTTTCACTTGTTGCGAAGGCATAAAGGCCCTTGTATTCAAGAATCAACTAGAAGTAATTAACGACCGTGCATTTTCTGGTTGCAAGAACTTGGAACGCATAGTCTTTCCGAATAATTTGAGAGAGATCTCCGATTTTGCCTTTGCCCGATGCATTAACCTTAAAGGCATCAATCTCCCTGCATCTTTGCAGAAAATCGGATATAGAGCATTTGGAAACTGCGAGTCACTTTTATTCGTGAAGTATAATTCTAATCCCAAAGTTGACTCTTCCGCATTTATGAATTGCCCAGTAAGCCAAGAGAAATAACATTAGTATCAACAATAAAGACAAAGGATATGAAAAAGATTGTTTTATTGATAACCGCCATCTGCCTAACATCAGAGACATACGGGCAGAAAACGAGTTCCTCTTCCGTAGATGAATACGAATGCATCTACGAGTACCAAATGAAGAATGACAAAGGCTCTTCTGATGTCACTTCTACCATTCTTCAAATTGGCAGAAACTCAGCTATGTTCTCTGATTACACTGCGTTTCAAGCAGACTCAGCCATTGCTTGCAAAGCGCCAGAATCAGAGATTCAAAAGTTCAAGACACGGGAAAAGAGAAATGATTTGCTTTTCGACCAATCAGTCTCTCAAAATGTGCCTAAGGGCAAACTGACCGTTTATAGCGTAATCACGCCAAACTACTACAGCTATACGGAAAGTGCCAATCCCATAAATTGGAATCTGAGCGAGGGCATTGACACTATCTGTGGTTACACCTGTCAGAAAGCTGTTGGAGAATATGGTGGAAGAACTTGGACTGTTTGGTATTCCACGGACATACCAGCATCCTTTGGACCATGGAAACTTTGTGGTTTGCCAGGCTTGGTATTGGCAGCAAAGGATTCAGAAGGCATACATAAGTTCAAAGCTATAACTTTCCGTAAATCAAGCACCCCTATGAACTTCAAGCCTTACACCAATATCATCAAGACTTCGAGGGAACAGTTTGTCAAGGCGAAGAATAAGTTTGAGCAAAATCCTATGGGCAACATTCCTGCAGAATCCATCAGCGAGATGACTATTCAGAAATATGAGGATGGTGGGCATAGTGCCTTGGTCAATGGTGTGGTACTGAGAGTGCGCCCTAATGGATATGTTCCTCTCGAATTGAAGTAAACAAAGAGATTGATAAATATGAGAAGGTTTCTAATTTTGATGATGTTAGCTTGTCTCTGTAACTGCACTTTTGCCCAAAGTGTAGTTACAGGAATAGTGCGTGACACCATTGGCACGGCTTTGGAAGGTGTCATCGTAAGAGTAAATGCCGATAAGGCTACTCTTGGCTTTGCGAGAACATCAGAAAATGGAACTTATAAGATAACACTAAAGTCAGATGCCAAGCAGCTAATCGTCACTGCCGAAGCCATCGGATACGATCGGTTACTTCAATCTCAAATTTCTGTGCAACATTTTTTCTTGCAGCCTCAAAAATTTCTGCACCCATGATTTCTTCTTTTTTCAGCAGACCAGACGAGATAATTCCGCCGATAATTGCTCCTGCCATATTGCCGCATCCAATAAATCCAATTTTCTTCATCGTAAATTCCTCCATCTTCTACTCTCTTCACAATATTTTATGGCTTGATTGCCTTTGTTGCATAAAAAGTTGGCACATTCTTCTCATGCAAAAATCCTGTACCATTGGTATCCTGATAGATTCCCTTCAGGATAAATCCTGCTTCCAGCTGTCCTCCGATCTGTTCCTCAATCGTATGGGAAAACTGAAAACCATCATCATGCTTGACACAGTCCTCATACTGTTCCTGATTCTGCAGCGGATCAAATGGAAGCGAATAATGAATGGTTGTTTCGTCATCTCCGGTAAACAGATAATTGAAACCATTGGCAAAACCTGCCAGCAGAATGCCGCCTTTTTTCAGAACACGGAAACATTCCTTCCAAATTGGTTTGACATCCTTTACATAACAATTAGATACCGGATGAAAAATCAAGTCGAAGCTCCCGTCATCAAAAGGGAGTGGCTTTGTCATATCCGCCTGAACCAGTTGGATTTCATAACCTTCCCTTGCAGCAACTATCTCTTCCTTTTTCAGTTGCTCTTTGGAATAATCCAATACCGTACATTCTGCACCCAGCGCCGTAAAAATTGGCATCTGCTGTCCTCCGCCGCTGGCAAGGCCAAGGATCTTCGCTCCCTGCATGGTACAAAACCACTCTTTTGGAACTGGTTTTGTTGGTGTCAGCAAGACTGACCAATTTCCCTGTTTGGCTTTCTCCCAGGTTTCATGGTCGATCTCCTTCCCCCATTCCCATCCATCACGAACCCACTGATCAATGGTACGGGCATTATGTTCTGTATAGTTTTGAGATATCATTTCTTCTGTCCTCCAAAATACTTTTTCATGAATTCTATAATTAATATTTTAAAATTCATTTTCAAGAAATATTTTTCTTATATATTCACTCTGAAATGATACTTTTCTTTGATTCTCATTATACTATATATTCTGCTTTCAGGGCAACAGAAAACTTGTGAAATATTAAACAAAAATAAGCGGTGGAAAACCACCGCTTTGACATATATTTGACAGATACAAAATTTTCTTTTGTAATTTGCAAAAGAAAAACCCCATCACATTGTGATGGGGTTTTTGGTGACCTATCGGAGACTCGAACTCCGGACAC
>OHBJ01002089.1_pt1 | contig 13591 bp, 9 predicted proteins | sample 1577241 | NCBI WGS metagenome assembly OHBJ01 (sample SAMEA3541594, study PRJEB24748) | human gut metagenome | biome: human gut; feature: human-associated habitat; material: faeces | place: China | collected 2012
GCTCGAAACTTAAAGTTTGTCACTTTTTTCCATTTGTTCTGCAGCATATTCCTTGCTAACAGTAAATGATTTTTGTTTCGAAGATGGCATTTCAAACATGGCGTCCATCATAATGCTTTCAACAATTGAACGCAAGCCTCGTGCGCCAAGCTTAAACTCAACCGCTTTATCTACTATATATTCTAACGCTTCGGGAGCAAAGTTCAGCTTTACACCATCCATGTCAAAAAGTTTAGTATATTGTCTTACGATTGAGTTTTTCGGTTCGGTCAAAATTTTGCTCAACGCATTCTTATCTAACGGATTAAGATAAGTCAATACCGGAAGACGACCAATGATTTCAGGAATCAAACCAAATGATTTCAAATCTTGAGGTTCAATGTACTGCATCAGATTTTTGGGGTCAATTTTCTTGGCATTTTGAACCGAGTTATAGCCAACGGTATGTGTATTGAGTCGTTGGGCGATTTTCTTTTCGATACCATCAAAGGCACCTCCACAAATGAATAGTATGTTGCGTGTGTCAACGTGGATGTAGTCTTGGTCGGGATGCTTGCGGCCTCCTTTGGGCGGAACATTGACGATAGAGCCCTCAAGCAGCTTGAGCAACCCTTGCTGCACACCTTCTCCGCTCACGTCGCGCGTAATAGAGGGGTTGTCGGCTTTGCGGGCAATTTTATCTATTTCATCAATAAATACAATGCCTCGTTCAGCGCGTTCAACATTGAAGTCTGCTACTTGTAACAAACGCGACAAGATGCTTTCAACGTCTTCGCCCACATAGCCAGCTTCTGTAAATACAGTAGCATCAACTATTGTAAAAGGAACGTCGAGTAATTTGGCAATCGTTCGAGCCAAAAGCGTTTTGCCGGTACCCGTTGAACCAACCATGATGATGTTTGATTTTTCGATGTCAACATCGTCATTGTTGTTTTTTTGTTGTTGGGTTATTCGTTTGTAGTGGTTGTATACAGCAACGCTCAAATAGCGTTTTGCTGCATCCTGACCGATAATGTATTGATCGAGGTATTCTTTAATCTCCTTAGGTTTAGGCACTTTCTTCATGTCGACAGTGAGTGCATCTTTGCCACTTTTTGAAGAATCCGTATGCAATATCTCAGGAGCATATTCGCTTATCATTTCATAAGCTTTTGCCACACAGTCGGAACAGATAAAGCCTGTTGCTCCTGTAAGCATCATGGGCACCTCGTCTTCCGTTCTGTTGCACAGTAAACATCTGTTTTTCTTGCTTGCCATAAGTTACAATTACGTGATGACGGTTGTCTTATTTTATCTTGCACTTAGGTTCAAAGATTTTATCAATCATGCCATATTCTTTGGCTTCAGCAGCAGTCATCCAATAGTCTCTGTCGGAGTCTGCCCATACTTTGTCGAACTCAGTGTGTGAGTGATCGGCAATGATTTGATACAATTCTTTTTTAAGCTTTTGGATTTCGCGTGCAGTAATTTCAATGTCAGAGGCTTGTCCTTGTGCACCCCCCATAGGTTGGTGAATCATTACGCGGCTATGAGGTAGGGCAGAGCGCTTACCTTCCTGTCCTGCTACGAGTAACACAGCAGCCATTGATGCTGCCATGCCGGTGCAGATTGTGGCTACATCGCTTTGGATAAATTGCATTGTGTCGTAGATACCCAAGCCTGCATAAACAGAACCACCGGGAGAGTTTATGTAGATAGAAATATCCTTGCCGGGATCCGTTGAATCCAGATACAGAAGTTGAGCCTGAAGCGTGTTAGCCGTGTAATCATCAATTTGTGTGCCCAAAAAGATAATTCTGTCCATCATCAAACGTGAAAACACATCCATTTGTGTCACGTTTAATGTGCGTTCTTCCAAGATATAGGGATTTAAATATTGATTTTGGCTTTTGATAACATCGTCAAGAACCATTGAGTTGATGCCTGCCTTGGAGGTTGCAAATTTTCTAAAGTCATTCATCATTATTGCGAAAGTTGAAGTGTTCAAAATATACTTTATCCCTATTAGGGGAGTGATACATTGTATAAACAAATAGTGTGCCAATGTGCGCAGAATACACACATTGGCACATCCTATTTCTTAACTAATAGAATCAGCAAAGCGCTATTAGTTGTATGTTTCAATGTTACGTTATCTGATATAGACTTTGAATAAACGTTCTATATCGGATTGTATTATTCAAACATTTTGGCAAAATCCTCAGAAGAAATCGACTTGTGGTTCAGCGTAACGACTTCTTTGAGTTTTTCAGTAAGCTTCTGGTCAATGCAACGGTCAACCAAGGCGTGAACCTGATTTTCGTTCTTCAACATTTCCTGAGCATAGTTTTCAAGGTACTCATCGGGAATGTTGTTCATTCCGTACTGAGCGAACTGGAAGCGAGCAGCCTGAATAGCAGTGGCCTTCAAATCCTTGTCTTCAACCTTGATATCGTTGGCCTTAACCAGCTGTTCCTTAATCAAGTGCCATTTCAGTTCTTCAAGGCTCTTAACGAAGTTGTCTTCAACGTACTTCTCGTCCTTGTCCTTGTTGTTAGCCTTCATGATGGTCTTCAGCAAGTCTTCGGGGAATTCCAAAGCACCAACCTTTTGTTCCATATAGGCTCTTACGTCCAAAAGGAATTTGTAGTTGCTATCGTTAATCTGCAAGTCCTTGATGGTCTGCTTAACCTTTTCGCGAGCTTCTTCTTCAGTTTTAACTTCTTCGCCAAATACATTGTTGAAGAATTCTTCGTTGAGTTCAGCGGGAACGAAACGGCTGATTTCGTTGATTTCGAAGTTGAAGTTTCCAGCGTGGTTCTTCACTTCTTCTTTTTCAATTTTCAGAAGGGCAGCCAATTCAGCTTCGTTAGCTTCGTAAGCAGCGTTGGGGCTGAACGTGATAACCTGGTTCTTCTTAGCACCTTCGAAGAGTTTCTTCTGATCATCGTTCTTGAAGAATGAAGGCATGAGTGAAGCAGTTTCAATGTTTATGCCACCTTCTTTAGCCTGACCTTCTTCGTTAAGTTCAACGAGCTGACCGCGTACAACGTCACGATCTGCATATTCTTCAACATCTTCGGGGTGACCAGCCTGCTGACGGAGAGCGTCGAGCTGCTTGGTAACCATTTCGTCGGCTACTTCGATATCGTAGAAATCTACGGTATCATTAGCAGAAAGTTCAGCAGTGAATTCAGGAGCCAATGCGATGTCGAAGATGAAGGTGAAATCATCTTGCTTTTCGATGTCCTGAGGAATTTGCTTCGTGCTGCCGATAGGTTCGCCGAGCATATTAATCTGGTTGCTCTTGATGTAATCGAACAAGCTTTCCTGAAGCAAGCGGTTTACTTCTTCAGCCTTAGCCTGAACGCCATACATTTTCTTTATAAGAGACATGGGCACTTTGCCTTTACGGAAACCGGGCATTTGTGCCTGCTGGGCAAAGTTCTTGAGTGATTTTTCTACTTTGGGCTGGTAGTCAGCTTTTTCCATGTTAATGGTGAGTTCACCGCTAACATTGCTAACCTTGTTAAATTGAATATTCATTTTGTACTTACGTTGTTGTTTTTAATCACATTTTGAATGCTAATTATGGATAGATAGGTTGTACCCACATTACTTAGCGGCAGCAAATTTAATATTTTTCTTTCAAATTCTTTGGTTTTATGCCGAGAATTTTATTTCCATTGGCTGTCAATAGTTGTTAGCATTCATTTTTAAACTGTTAAAGCGCAGGGTTTTATTCAACGCGCATATCCTCCGAGGGGTGAAATCCTCTTAAGAAGTCGGTTATCTGCATGCGTTTTTTGCCGGCCAGTTGAATCGTTTCAAGTTTGAGATAGCCGTCACTTAAAGCTACTTTCAGGAAGGTTTTTCCGTCAGTTATCACGGTTCCCAAAGGTTCAGTGGGCGAATCGTTAAACTCCTTAGTTGCAGCATAGATTTTGAGTACACTTTTTTTGCCGTTGCACGTCAGTTCGGTCCAGGCTGCAGGATAGGGCGAAAGGCCGCGCACAAAGTCGTAGGTATATTTAACTCCTTTGTTCCAATCAATCCGACAAGTTTCCTTGAATATTTTGGGAGCAGGGCGCAGCGGTTCGTCGGTAGTGAGTTCTGATTGCGGGATAGGATGAATATTATCCTTTAAAATGTTGTCAACAGTTTCAATGACCAAGTCACTGCCTAAATACATCAATTTATCGTGCACATCTTCTGCATTGTCTGTATCTAAGATAGGCACAGGAACGCGCTGAATGACACTGCCCGTGTCAATGTCATGATCAAGGAAGAACGTAGTAATGCCGGTTTCAGTGTCGCCATTGATGATAGCCCAGTTAATCGGGGCAGCACCGCGGTACTGCGGCAGCAAGGCGGCATGCAAGTTGAACGTACCCAGTCGTGGCATGTTCCAAACCACTTCGGGCAGCATTCTGAAGGCCACCACAATTTGTAAGTCAGCTTTCAGGTTTCGCAGTTCTTCGATGAAGTCCGGATCTTTCAGTTTGGCCGGTTGCAATACCGGAAGACCATTTGCTACAGCATATTGTTTAACGGGTGACGAAGAAAGTTCGTTCTGATGTCGGCCAATGGGCTTGTCAGGCATCGTAATAACACCAACGACGTTATATCCGCCCTCAACTAACTTTTTAAGTGGTTCCACCGCGAAGTCGGGTGTACCCATATATACGATTCTCAGAGATTGTTTGTCGCTCATGCGTGGTATTCTTTATATGTATATAGTCGTGTGTGGCAAGTGTGCAATGACAGCACTGTGTCTTTTTAAAGCAACACACCGGCTCGTTTCGCTGTTTTATTTCGTGGCAGTATAAAGTGTGCTCAGTCCGAAAGTAAAACGCTTGAACTTAACATCCGTAAATCCGGCTTTGCTTAAGATGCCTTGCATTTCCTCGCCTTGCGGAAAGGCCTCCATGGTTGCCGGAAGATAGGTGTATGCTTTATTGTCGCGCGAAATGATTTTGCCCAGCATCGGCATAAACACGTGCGAGTAAAAGTGAAACAACTGCTTCATGGGGAAATTGTTGGGCGAAGTCAATTCGATAATCACCAATCTGCCACCGGGCTTAAGCACCCTGCACATTTCCTGCAGTCCGCGGTCCAGATTCTCAAAGTTACGTATGCCGTAAGCCACCATCAGTGCATCGTATGTATTGTCGGGCAAGTGCAGGTCAAGACAGTCCTCTCTTTGAAAATGAATGATGTCCGATAATCCGGCTTCCGCCACTTTTTTGCGTCCGACATTCATCATGCCTTCCGATAAGTCGATGCCTAAAAGTTCCTGGGGCTTGAGTTCCTTAGCAGCGAGAATGGCAAAATCGCCTGTTCCGGTTGCTACATCCAGAATGCGTTGTGGAGCATAAGGGCGCAATGAATCAATGGCCGCTTTTCGCCAATGTTTGTCAATTCCGAACGACAGCGTATGATTCAGTAAGTCGTAAGAGTGGGCAATGCTATCGAACATTTGTCTCACTTGTTCTCCCTTACTGCCATTATTACCGTAAGGTTTTATTCGTTCTTGTTTGTAACTCATAAGTAGGTGTTCTCAAGTAGGCAGCGTTTTACAAGCTGCCACTGGTGTAATGTCTGAAATGAAAGGGATGAAGTGGATGAAATGACAGAGTCTGACCGGTTAGAAATAAAATAGGTTCATTTTATTTTATTCCAACAGTCCGGTTCATGCCACATTCTTGACTGCTTGTATCATGCAAATCTTTTTGTCCGGATGCCATCAAAATCCCTTTTCAATGAAAGCAAATGCGAAGTTACAAATTTATAATGAATCAGTAGACGCTCAGTCTTAACTTTCCTTTTATCCTCCTTCGGTAAATGCGTTGTCGAAAAGCATTGCGTAAAGCAGATAGTGCGTTTTGTCATTGAATTTTTATCAATGAAAAAAGGTTCGTTTAGCGGCTGAACCGTCTAAACGAACCTATATAAAGATGTAAGCAGTGCTCTGCATGTTAGCTTCTATTCATCCCAAATGCCTTCTGATTTTTGACTGAGTTCCACAAAGTCATCATCAGCATGGCTTTCTTCAACCTGAATACCACTGCATGCAATCAGTCCTTCGCATTGGATGTCGACCACCATAATTTGTGGTGCTTGATATAATTTTTTGTTCATATTTTAAAAGATAATTTGTTTGAAACGATGACAGATGCGAACAACAGAATGTCCGCATCTGTCGAATCGTGTCAAGAGTTTTACGAACTCAGATTATGGCTGAACTTTCAGAAAAACTTTTTGTCCGTTCACAATGTAGAGCCCGTCATGTTTTACCTTATTCACGCGGCGTCCTTGTAAATCATAAATGACTTTAGCGTTGTTTTCAGTCATTTGTTCCTCGATGCCCGTTTGAGTTTCGTCGAAGCTGAATGACAGAGGAGCCGATGAAGAGCTGGTTAAAGGCAAATAGATTTTGTTGGCCGACACTTTGAAGTGTTTACCATTGTCTGTGCCCTTATTGTTTTCGGTAATCGTTCCGTCAGCGTTGTATTCCAACCAGGCTTTGTACAAACCTACTTTGTTGTTTTTAGCACCAAACAGGTAGTACGAAGTCGAGGGCTTGCCTTCGAGGTACTGATTGAATGAAGCACCGCAGAGTAAATTCGGATGGTTAATAGCTTCTGCAGCATGGTCAGCAACGTAGCTCAGACGATACGTATTGGCAGCGGCTTTAACAATGACCGGAGTAGTAGCAGGCACCAAGCCTTCGGCTATTTCTGTAAGTTTTAACGAGTTGTCGTTAATATCACTTACTCTGTAGGCCTTTACATTTTCGGGCAACTTCACAGCGTAATCCAAGTAAAGTCCGGTATAACCGTATTTGCTGATTACGAGGTCGTGGCCTATGGTTTCGCTGGCCATTTCGTCAATGTACCATCCGTCCAATTTGGCTTCAGTGGCCAATTCTTCAGCGCGCACCGGTTCGGTTGCCGCATGAATCAGAGCAACGAGTCCATCGTTGTTCATAGGTCTGATTTGGAAGGCTTTGCCATTTTCTTTAGCAGCGAGATCGCTTCCATCCTTGGCGTCAGTAAGGAATGAAGTGGTGTGTAAACTCTTCAGGAATATATTGCCTGATTCGTTAACAAACTGCCAAACTGCCTGACTTTGGGTAGCGTTTGCTTCAGTGCCGGCTTTGAGCTTGTTATCAGCGTCGACATAGAGCATCACTGCATTATGGCTATCCTTTTTGCGCAACGTGTAGAACTTGTCGGCTTCGGGCTGATGGTATGCTAGTTCGCCATACGCCTTTTCCCATTCCTGATGAATTTTTGTATACTCAGCAGCCGTAGCTCCACGATAGGAAAGCAGGTAAGCTGCGCGTGCATATACTTTATTGTATGCTTCGGCAGAAGCTGCGGTCCATTGTCCAACTTTGTTGCCTGCCTTCAGTTCGTACATGGGCAGATAGGCTGTTTGGCTGAACTTAACCAATTCGTTGTAAGGTGCCGAGGCTTCCTTGGCTTTCAACAGTGAATCGTACACCTGTTGCAAGTTGGCTATTTGCTCATCAATCATGGCGTTGGATGCTGCTGCGCTTTGAATGGATTTGGCAGCAACCATCAGGAGTTCGGCATCAATGATTTGTGAGTCGTTGACGCAGGTAAGCTCTTTGCGCTTGTTGACTTTTACGTCAAGTTTGTAGTCGTAACCATTCAATGAAAATTCTGCCATTGCAAAGCAATACTGTCCCATCTTCTGATCGTTTGATTTTGTCATCACAAAACGTAGGTAACGATATTTACCAGTGGGCGTGATTTTGGGCGATTTCCATTGTTTGCCATTTTGAACCGGAAGTGAATCCATTGTTAATTCAAAGGTTCTGATGGGTGTAAATGTTTGTCCGTCCAAACTTTGTTCAATCCTGAAGGCATGGGGGTACGGACCACCATTGTGTCTGGTTCGATAACCGAATGCAAATTCAGCATCAGTTTCAATATCAGTCACTTTTACTTGAATGTGATGTGGTTCGTTAACCTGAGTGCCTCTCCAACGGCTATGATAGAAGGTGTTGGGATTGTTGTCGATCAATGCCGGTTCACTTTCACCAGATGTAGGGAAACTGGTCTCCGTATTCTGGTCAGCGTTTGATGAAAGGTAAGCTTTCCCGTTTGCATCCTTACATTGCAAGGCTATAGGAGCAGCAGTAGCCACATTGCGGTCTTCTTTATATTCCACTGTAGCCACTTCGTTCATCAGTGCTTCGGTTTTAGCAATGAGTGCACGCAAGTTGTTCTTCTTGGCTTCCATAGCTTGCATGTCGATGCTATGGCAAGCATCCGCAAACTTTTGGTAAGCCGCATCCAAACTTTCTTTGGCAGCCTTCAGTTGCTCAATCTGTTCTCTGCCCGTTTCCAGTGCCTTGCGAGCTTTTTTAATTTCTTCAACAAGGGCATAGTAGTCAGCTTTTGCAGCCTCGTATTTGCTGTTTAGCACAGGAGTAGTCAGCGAAAATTCCGACATCGAGAAGTAAGGATGGCCCATAGCCATTTCTCCATTCCAGGTAGCTTTAACCATGAAACGCAGGTGGCGGAAACCTGCATCGAACAGGAGAGAGATAAACTCTGTACTGCGATGCTGGGGCAGCCCCGTATTGATGGTCATGATGGGAGTGAATTCTCCATTATCCTTAGCACCTTCAATAAGGATGGTTCTCGGACGTTCCTTGCTGTCGGCATTGCGCGTTACGTAGCGCATGCTGACTAACGGAAGTTGCTGATTCTTCAAATCAACTTTTAGATAGTGGTCAAGGCTATCCTTTGATGTTTGGGTAAGTAAGAACGTATTGATGTTCTTGTCAAGCAAGTTGTAACCATTATTGGCATCGCCATTGACCGAATTATTGGCTCCAGCAGCATTGCAGTAAAGATAGCCCGTTTCGTCTTCCTGCGTGGTTTGCAGTTTCACTTCGGTAATCTCAGCGTTTTTGCGAATCAAAGTTTCGGCCATACTGGCAGATTTGGCGAGGTTTTGGAAAGCCTGTTCGTTTTCTTCAACCTTGACCAATGACAGGTGCCAGCGGCTCTGCGTACCTTCAATCTTAGCCCAACCTTGCAAGTTGCCTCTTTGGTGCTCGTAGTTGATGTAACCCTTGCTGCAACCAAGTGCAAAGTAATTATTGTCAAGGGTTTCCATGTGATAGGGTTCAGTCGCATTCTTTTCAACCAGCTTCATTTGCACGCTTTTTTCTGCAGCTGAAAGGTATTTGCCCGTTTCGACGTGCTTGATGTAGTGGCTGTTTTCGCCCACCATTTCAAAGAGCCATTCGCTGCCTTTGGTTTCCTCGGGCTTGATTCTCATGGCATTATCGTCATGGCGATACACATATTTGTTCGGACCATATTCGCATTCCAGCAAGTAAGAGCTGTTCGGTACGAACGAAATGCGTGAATCCTCAGCATTCATGATTCGGTGAATTTCTTCGGTCAGCAGTTGCGAGGCTGAAATGTAAGCCGCCTTGTCTTTGTTGTCATACACAGTTTCAGCCTTTGCCAGTAATTTTTCCAGTTCCACAACGGCCTGCTTATGGTAGAAACCAACTATGCGACTTTTCTCATCGACTTTCTTCAGCAAATTCTTGGCATCCTCCATTGCGGTGCGCAGCAAGTCGCGCTGTTCGCCCACGGCGTCGCTACCTTTGATTTCGGTAAGTTCGCCGGCAGCGTTCACCACGTAGATGTGTAATTTGCGCGAAGCCAGTTTCTGACGGGCACGTTCCGAAAGCGTAAAGCTGTAACGGTCTGAAAAGGCTTGCAGCATGCCTTTATCGTCGTAAGCCAACAAGCCTACACCGCCCTTGGCACCGCTAACCACGATTTGGCCATTCTGCATGACATAGGTGTAGGTGCCTGTAATCGTGTCGTTCTGGGCATGGATAAAGTCGGTGTACATATCCATATCGGCCTGAGGTGCGCCGCTGTAACTGTGACGTTTCGTAGTGCCGTCGTGCGAATAAACCGTTTTGCCGGCACAGTCGTTGATGAAAATGATGTTGCGGTTCAGCGGCAGATTCCACGATTTAACCTCGGCAATGGCTGCGTCCACCTATTCTTGCGTCATGGTGTAGTCCGACGAGGTGTAGTCTGCCACATGGCGCTGCTTCAGCGGAGTAAAGAAGCAGTGGGCGCGGAAAAATTCCGTAAGGTCTTCGCCGGCGGCCTTGCAACACATTTTGTAGAAGTGGAGCAAGCACTGTGCACCGTCCTAATCAACAGTTACGTTCATTGGGTCTCGGCGCAGCAGTTCGAACAGGCGAGGGTAGAAGCGGTTGTTCTTGCCCGCCAGGTGATAGTAGAGCCACAACTTATAGTAAAGGTGCATTTGCACACCCAGCGTGGTATGGAAAAAGTCGCCATCGGGTCGGTTATATACTTTGAGCAGATTAACCAATGCACCGTCGGCCATGTTCGAGGTGGCTTTATCGTCGAACCAAACGCAGATGTTTGAAAAAATATTGTTCGACGACTCTTTCAAACCATTCATGTGAATGAGTTCCTGATGCTGGTGGCCTATTTCGTGGGCAGCTCCCCAAATGTTACCATAGTTGTTGCTTTCCTTTGAGGCCATGCCTACGGTGATAGCCGGGAAGGTGCTGATGTTGTAGCCGCTATAGCCGTTTGAACCAACCATATAGCCGGTTACCATACCCCACGATTTGCCATGAACGCGATACACGTCGGAGTAGTCAATCGGGGTGATGGGGGCGTCGCCCATGTAGGTGTAGATGCCTCGTGAGGGGGCGTCGAGTGTGGGGAAATCCTTTTTGGCTTGTTCGTATTCCTCGCGGCTGAGTAAGCCCAGGGTTAATCGTTGGGCAAACATGAGTTTATCCCATGCTGCAATTACATCTTCCACCTTAACCTGCTCGTTCAGGAAGTTGGACAGACCGGGATATTTTTTACCACCAGCCACCGTGCTGTCCTGATAAAGGTGCAATATCTGGTATTTACCCAGAATGGTGATGGCGTGCATATTGGCGCGCTTCTCGTAATAATCCCAGTCTTCGTTTTTGTCGGGAGTGTACAGCGAGTCGCCCATGCGGTTGTAATAACCGTTGAGGTTACCACCTTCAATGTGGATTTTCAGATTATCGTAACTTGAAAGTTTCCTACCGGTCAATTTGCGGTCTTTGAAGGTTTCAACCGGGTAGCAAAAAAACGTGTTGGTTTCGTTTTTCTGAATGGGAATAATGTTCAAGCCTTTTTTGAGCTTTGTTCCGGTTTGGGTATCACCCACGGGGCGGTTATATCCTTCGAATGTACCGAGGTAAACATAAGAGCCCTCCTTAATATCTCCGCCCACCATGACGTAGAGCGTATCGCCCTTGCTTGCATAAATACCCGTAGGGTTGTTCATCACAGAGTGAGGTTGGATGCGGATAGCCCGGCCTGCTTCATGTGGGTTGCTGTAAGGTTCGCAGAGTTGCACGCGAAATTTTCGAGCATATTTATCGTCCCATTGAGGTTTGGACGGATTGCCGTTTGCCTCAGTCCAGTCGTTTTTCTTGATTTTTTTAACCAGATTTCTGAGTGTTTTCGGAAGTTTCAGCAAGTATTCATCCTTGTCCAGCTCGTTTTCTGCCATAGAGGCATACTTGTTTTGCAACACGGTGCAAGCAGTGTCGGTAAAAACCTTGTAGAGGGTTCTTTCGTAAACAAGTGCTCGGTAATATTCCGTTTTCGGAGCCTCATAATGGGCTACTTTTTTAAGCTGCTCTTCAATTTTAGCTTTATCCCAATTGATTTGAACTTCAATTTTCCATTTTGAAAAATTGTCATTATCACTATTACATATAGTCGTATTTCGGTTACCGGCAAAATTTAAGCATAGGTTACTCACACCATTCTGCGTGTCGCTCATGACATAATAGGTCGTAGTCCCATTCTTCTCTTTTTCAACACAATAGTGGTATGAAGGAGTGTCTAAAGCAATGGTGGGAATAAGCCCCAAGGCTCTAAGTGCTTTTCCGAACTGTTCAGATACAAACCATTACCCAAATTGCGTAGCGCAAATTGTCCGGCATTGACTCCTTTGCCTTCGACAGCAATCCAAAGTTGGAAGGGATTTGTATTATTAAGCATGGCATCTCCTATCGTTAAGTTAGGAGTGCTACTTAAGACCCTATTATTACCTTTACAGACAAAGTGGTAAACTTTGCCATTTTCTAATTGAGCTCAGGCATCCGACAAACACATTGCTGAGACCATCAGCAATGTAATCAGTTTTCGCAAGGGCATACATACCTTGTTTACGTTCATATTTTAAAGAATTGATTGTTTGGCGTTTAAAAAATTACCTTTTCAATAAAGTGCTTGTTATCCTTCATACGGTTTGATGCATCGCGCAGTTTGCCGTAGTTATATTTACTTGAATGTCAAACAATAGAGAAAAATATAGGCCCTGTAACAAGAGCTTATTGTGTGAAAAGAGAATATGTAAGGTTTAAAATGGACAAAATGTTATTAAGCCTAATACTTATTCGGTACAAAATTAGGGAATAATATTATTATATGCAAATTATTAAACAAATAATAACATAATAAGGGCATGTTTTGGCTGATTGTATGTTTTGATTTAACGAATTGGTACATTGTTAGAGGCCGGTGTGCTTTTTGCTGAGGTAGGAAGTACCATTTGTGAAAAAAAGGTCTGACATCGTGGTTGGATGTCAGACCTTCGTTGTAGGTAAAAATGAAATGATGCTCAGAGGCATATCATTCATTTTTTACTTGTTAGAAAGTGAATGTGATGTGTCGAAAATTCACTCCTTCATTATTTCTTTTTTGCGTCTTTGGGGTCAGAAAGTTCAACGGCAAATGAACGATTCAAACCACTTTGCGTTTTAGCACGAATCCACAGAACGCGGTCGGTGCTCAGGTTTGCATTCTTCACCACTTCATCGAAGTCCTCAGTAGTTCTCATTTCCCTATCGTTAACCTTCATGATAATCAATCCCTTGGTAATGCCGGCATCTTTCAGTTTACCTTCGCGAACAGCCGAAACCATTAAGCCGTAAGGCAGACTCAACTGTTTCTTCTCTGCATCAGTAAGCGGGCGAAGGGCAGCACCCATGGCATCTACGTCAAGGTTTTGTACAGCCGAAGTGGTGCCTTGCACATTGCGGAGGGTGAGTGTGGCATGGCGTACCTTTTTATCGCGAATGTAAGTTACCTCAATTTTATCTCCCGGACGATGATTAACCAAGAGTTCCTGAAGTTCGCCAAATTTACCAATCTTCTTATTATCGATGGCTGTAATTACATCACCTTCTTTCAGTCCGGCTTCGGCAGCAGCTCCGTCAGCGCTGACTTCAGATACATAAATACCATTGACTGTACCTAAATCAACCTCTTTGCCTTTTTCCTTTTCCATGTCGATGTAGGTCGATACATCCATACCGGCTATACCCAGTAATGCACGTTGCACAGAACCATACTTCTTCAAATCTTCAACCACCTTGTTCATGATAGAAGTAGGAATGGCAAAACCATATCCTGCATACGAACCGGTTTGTGAATAAAGCATGGCGTTGATGCCGACCAACTCACCACGGGCATTTACCAATGCACCACCAGAGTTTCCGGGATTG
>OHBJ01002091.1_pt1 | contig 13584 bp, 12 predicted proteins | sample 1577241 | NCBI WGS metagenome assembly OHBJ01 (sample SAMEA3541594, study PRJEB24748) | human gut metagenome | biome: human gut; feature: human-associated habitat; material: faeces | place: China | collected 2012
GGCTGGCAGCGTAAAGCCGCTTAGCCGTTATCTCAAATTTTAACGAACCATTGTTAGAAAAATGTGTTGCAATATTGAAAAATGTAGGGCTTTTGTGTTTTCTGCTGTATTCTCTGCAAGCAAATCTACTTGGACGTCGATTTAGACGTGTTGTGGTACAAAAGTTGTACAAAAATAGAGACGGTGTAAGCATAAAAAAAGAGGCAATCATTTGAATATCAAATAATTGCCTCTTTGTGGAGCTGGTGGGATTCGAACCCACGTCCAAACAGGGAAACCATACGCTTTCTACATGCTTATTCTGGCCTTCAGTTTTCGTGACGCAACAAGACCCAGACCACCAATCGCGCCCTTATCCTCTAAAACTTCACCCGTGCGGCGAGGCACACACTGGCTATTTCCGATTTACCTGCACCGCTTTGTCCTCAGATTCGGAACAACATCCTTGGAGCGATGTCTCGTTCCGCCAAACCTTGTGGCGGAATAAAGCTAATCTACTATACTTCGATTAAGCAGCGAGAGCGTAGTTGTTTTCGCCAATTAAATTTTTGATCACTCAGATTAAGGAGCTAGCCATCGAGGCTCCGCATGCTTACATACCATTTCATCCCGCTGTCAAATCCAGTCAACCCCGAGATGTCGCACCACACTGAAATTCAGTGTTTTGCGTACTAAGAAACCCTATCGTGTGGACAATGTGTGGACATAAATCCTTGATTATCATCCCCATTTCAAGCGATTTCCTATTGCAAAATTAGTACAAATGCACGAAACTGCAAAATAAAATGCTAACATTTTGCATGTGTGTGGACAATGTGTGGACAATTTTTTATCGCGGTTCCTTAGTGAAGGTATCCGCCATCTTTGATTTTGCGGTTTCAATGGCACAAAGTCCCAATTCTTCTTCACCTTCAAGCGCATCCAATATCTTGTCAGCAAGCCACAATGTTAGCATTTCCTTTTCATCCATATGAAAGTATTCTGCCAACATTATCACCTGACTACGCTTTGCTCGTCTGTCTCCACGCTCAATCTTACTGAACATGGGAGTATCTATTTCTAAGTATGCAGCCAACTGGCGCTGCAATACACCTTGCTCGTCTCTAAGAGCCCTTATCTTGTTTCCGAATAACATGTTCTTTGTATTTTACGACACAAACTCCGTTATAATATGATTTTTTCGACGTAAATCGGTAAAAATTACGACCTATTTCAACCTCAATGGGCATATTGGGTCGTAAAAAGGTCGTAATTAAGAAATTAGGTCTTATTACGACCTTATTATCCACTTTCGTCCTTTGGTTGTTATTAATTCATTTTCATCCATCTCAACAAGCAATTTGCCCACCATGCGCAGTTGCTGTTCGTCTGTTTTGTTGGAAGGAAGTACATCCCTCAAGTATTCATAAATACTGTCTCGCTTTGCCCCTTCGTCACCTGCGTTTTGTAAAAATTGCAGTATCATTTGGCGTAATTTCTCCTTGTCCAATCCTTTTGTCTTTGTATAAGAAGGAAGTTGATGCGTGTTTTTGGCAATGCTAAGAGAAATGCTGTAATGGGGAGCATCACCTTCAATAAGTCCACGTTTGAGCAAGTCTTGAGCTATATCCTCATGAATGGTTCTGCCTTTTTGTACTGCATCAAGCGAGATGCAATCCCATAGAGAAAGAGTGTCGTTTGTCTTCAACAAATCTGTGTATCGCTTGTTGATTTCATTGCCGTAAATGCGGACAACTACTTTCTTCTTGATCTGGTCAATCTCATAGTCTGGCATAGGGAAATGTCTGCGCCATTGCTCATTGAACATTTTCTTGATACCACGGCTTACGGTATCCAACCAAAGAATCTTCTATCCGCTGCCATGCCTTCTTGTGGGCAAGGACTGGGCGACGAGGCAAGTGCTTTGGGATATGTATTATCCATACTCGCTTGTTTGTATCTTCTGTCACAAACTCCTCTATGCTTAATTCTTCTGAAGAAAGATAAGTGCATTGTTCGGTGAGTTTGAACGTTGCCGACTGCGTGTTTGCAGGCTGTCCGTTAAATGTAAGTCTTGAAATGTCTGTCCCGACAATTTCGAGTGTCTTGTCTTTAACGCCAATCACAAGATGGCCTCCCTCCATGTTGGCGATTGCCGACACGTAGGATATGACATCGTCTTTCTCGTTCCCACAGAACGAGTTCTTCAAGTTCTTAAATTCCTTCCATTCACAGCGAGCATTTTCTTGTGGGTATTTGCAACGGAGATATTGTTGTAATTCTTGTTCGAGCATGATCAATACTTCTTTCTGTTTCAGTAATATTTATATCTCAATATAATCACTTCTTCGTGATAATGGTAATTCTCTTAAAATAACAGGATGCCCTTCACTTGTCAAAAACAAGGAAACTCTGTTTCCATCAAACTTGGTTAGGAATAAATGAAAACTTTTGAGTCCATCATCTTCACAAAGCCATTCATCTTTGGGAACAACAAAATATCCATCGCCGATATTGTCATTCTGATAGTCAAATTTCCTTACCACCAAAACATCTTCATTTGTGTCATACATTTTTATCAGATCCATTTTTCTTCTTATATTTATTGAACATTGCAATTGAATAGTCATCGTATGCTATTAATCCTTTTCTAATTAGGCTTTGCAAATACCTCATAAAGTTTGTTGGATGCCCAATTGTGTTGGTCAGTTTGTTTATTACATCTTTTTCAAAATTAATCCCTCTAACAATCCGTGCCATTTTAATATAATTGCTATTTTTGGAGTAGTTGGACTCAGCGATTTTCAGTTCCTGTCTGAATCTGTCGGCATTGGCTATCTCGTATGTCATCATAATATAATGAGCCAACGCATCACATGCCACAAATACGACAGAGTCTGAATCTGTCTGAAATGTTCCTTTGCGGAATCCTTCCTTCAGAAGTTCATCCTTACAATTAATGAGATAAGGCGGCTTGTCGAAATCTGCAAGAGAACAAAAACTGTGCTCTAATTGCTTTGTCCTATAGTTGTAGTGAAAAGCCACACTATCCCCAAAACTTACCCATTGGCATTCTGTGTCTGATAGTTTCCATACAGCCACTAATGTGGCAAAAGACCCTTCATCATAAAATTTGTTCAAGGACAACCCTCCTAACTGTTTGGCATCTTCCTCACATTGGTTATAATATGGTTCCCAAATATCACTAATCCATGCATCTAGTTCATCTGCACTACTAATCGGTGTGGAAGGCAAATGGTTTAACAAATACTTAGACCATCGTTCGGCAAACAACCCTCCGCCTCCTGCTCCATCTGAAACTGCAATGATATTTTCTCGGGCAATAACTGCATCTTCATTGATGCAGCCTTGTTCGGGCTTTCCTATAGAATTTGCAAAACTTCTCATTGGGCTTGACTTACATTAGTCGGAGTTCCGATATCCATCAACTTTATTAATGTAGTCGCATCTGCATTGACACCCATGGCACGGTGGCGCCCTGCACGATTGTCATTCAAGTAACGGCTGATGTCTGCATTGTATCTTTCTGGCAGAAGACTCGACATATTGAATAGCGTTTCTGCATAATTGTTACCACCTAACTCTAAAATTTCAATCGGGCACACCACTTCTGCTGCTGACTTGCTAGCAGAAAAGTGAATGTTGAACAGAATAACATTGCCGTCATTTGTAAACATCGACTTCAGTTCATTGGCCTGCTGCAAGACTTCCTCTAGTTTTGCGCCATTAAACTCTCCATCTGTAATGTTAATAATCGTTGGCGGGTAACAATCCTTGTCATGGTGTTTCTCCATCCATTGGGTGAGCAATTGCTGAGCCTTGGCAAATGCCTTGTGCAAGTGTGTCCATGATCCGTCATGCTTTGCTTCAACCCATTGCACCTTCTCAACCTCCTTTACTACGACTCCCTTTCGCGTTCGTTTTTCTTCACGGGTCATGATTTTCTTGTAAGGATGTTCGCGCAGTTCCTCTGGCGAAACAAAGCCCCTGCCTTCCAAATCTCCATTCCAACCGCTATATGCCTGTTCGCCATAACCAATCACAGCGATATCATAATAATGTCTTGTATCATTTGATTTGATGCATCGGAGTACTAACTCGTTAATTTGTCGGTTCACAATTCTTGCAGCCGCTTCTGCCATGGTCATATCTTCTCCAAATAGGCTGGTCATCTTATTCATGCTGACTGAGTGATCCACAAGAAATATGAAAGCAGTAGGCGTATTTCGAGTTATTTGTGCGGTATAGGCCATTTTGCTCTGCAATACTTTCGGTTTATTTGGAATAGGGATACCAAAGTTACCGATATTTTTGATATACTCCAACGGGATGAAATTCTTTACCAAAACCTCAGCCTGATAGAATTTCTGCTCTTCATCATCAAGGTCAAAGTGCTTCAGTACTTTGACTGACGAGAAATGAATGGCCTTGAAATCTTCAACGTCTCCTCCCACACGAGCCCCATTCTTCGTGGCATTGCGGTCGGCATACTTGCTGTCCTTCCAATAGATGACTTGAGGGTCTATCTCCAACAGTACTGGATTTGAAATGCGTCCTTCATTCATAGCCACATACATCATTGGATGTTGGGTGACGAAACTTACACGTACATAGCGTTGTAATCCATCACGAGCGTCGAGCGAACGTGAACTATCGCTGCCACCAGGTTTTGCAATGGAGATTCCTTTCTCTTCACAATCCGCCCAAGAGTAAAGACCTCCGTTTTGAATGATGGATTGCAGGTTGTCACGGTCAGTGAAATGATACAATTTCATAATACTCTGTTGTTCTATGATGGCTTGATATTCTTGCCAGTTAGTTTTCTTATCCATATAACTCTTCATTTAGTCAAACAGCGAAAGCTGCGTTGGTAAATCTTCTTTATTATCTATTCCATTTGAGAGTCTAAGATCATCGAATGGATAAAGTCCTTCAGCGTAAGCCTTTACCAGGTAGGCATGAGAGAGCGGCTTTGCCTCGTCGTCCACGTCACAGCAAGTATTATAGTCCAACAGGACAATTGTTTTTGTTTCGCTTGCCTTGCGTAGCCGCTCAATTATATCCATTGCTTTGTGCTCCAGCATCCATCTGTACGTGGGGATATAGATTTGATGTTTCGCTTCCATATATCCAAGAATCTCCGTACCATACACACCTTTTCTATGTCCCAAAACACATCCATGCTTGCTCACAGTCCGCTTGATGCCTTTCATTGTGTTGTTACGGAACATGGATGTGTCAATATCTTCGTTTTCAAACACCTTTAACCCCTGCCATATACCCTCTACGCAAGTAGCAGTATACCCCTCGCTGAATGGTACAGGGATACCACCATGTGGATAAAAAGGGCTTAACCTAACTAATCCATCTTTTGCTTGACTTGTTACATCAGCAATGATGGCATTGGGATGCTTCTTGAGGATATTCTCAATTTTCTTTCGTTTGGATTCTACAATTATCATATCTCAATCACACTTTCTTTAGATATAACATAATAGTTTCCATCTATAAATATAAACGATTGCTCCAATTTTGTAGCATTAAATAAATCATTAAAATCCTCTTGACCTATATCTAAACCATCATACACTATGTTGTCATTCCATTGTTTAAGAGTATTAGGGTTGATGTAGAATCTATTGTCATATTGAAAACCAATAATAAAATGTGGCAATAATCCACATTTTATGCATATCTCACATTGCTCTGGATAAATAGGCTCTTGATGTGTCGGAAGTTCCATTGATTTTACAAACTGACTGTATTTTCCAACATCTTGGTAGTTGATAATACATTTTTTTATGCCTTTCTTTGGAAGCCATCCATATATAATGATATTATTATCTCCCTTAAATTTATCTGCAACTGAATATTTTGTTGATGTTGAAAGAAAATAGCTTTCTCCATTTCCAGATTTCCCTATAGTATGAAGAATGGATAAATAATAATCTGCAACTTTATTAGCTTCTGCAACAGATAATTGCGACAAACCTTCAAAATGTTCCTTATTGTGTTCATCTGAGAAATAATTATTGAGCATAGGATTTTCTTTCAAAAACTCAGGAATACGCTTCCTAGTGCTATCTGATGCAAAATTCAATTTACATACTTTGTTATGAAATTTATCCCATATTAAAGTGAAAAGACTTTTTCTGTCTACAAGTCTGTTCTGAAAAAAGTACCTGCCTTTATCTCCGAGGCAAAAGATATAGCACGCCAACAAGGGCAAATTTCCGATTTCAATCTTGTATTGCTCAAAGATGTTACTATCACCACGATATACGAAACGCACACGCCTACTCGATTTGAGTTTTTGTATAAATAGCACGAAATGGTCTTTTTCTGTTTCTGTAGCAGCATTGACATCTATATAAAAGTCTAAAGAACTTAGTAAATTATACATAAATTTTGTTCATCAAATTATTATTAGAAAGGAAGTCCATTATCTTCCAAAACATACTCTTTTATGTATGAAGGAATGAGATTGAATATTCGTTTATATTGGTGTGACGGAATAGCAATATTACACAACTTAAAACACCGATAAAATGATGTTTTATCAATATTTTCTATAGAGCCAGGAATGTCAACGTATTGAAAATTTAATCCAAAGAATGCGTTTTTACCGATACTTTTTGTGCCATTTTGAATGTATATGTGTGATGTCCTGCAATTCCAACATCCAATTAAGCGTTTTTCTTCTATATCATATAGAGTATCATTTTCGACGATAAACTTTTTGGAATTAGATACAATTTCTCTTAAATTATCGCATCCTGCAAAAGGATTGTCGCCTATATGTATGACCGTGTCTGATATAATGACTTTTTCTACATCTTTCTCGCTAAATGCTCCTCCTTTGATATATTTTACACCTTTTGGTATATCTACAACCTTCTTGTGACCAAAATATCTATATAGTGTTTCGTTGTCACTAGACAACAAGAAACCATCGTTGGTATAAAAATTAGAAGCATCGCATATTATCTCTGATATACTTGCACAAAATACATTATTTCCGATTCGTTTCAATGAACTTGGCAGACATAATGTTTTTAGGTAGTGACCATCACATTCACTATATAAATCATTGAAACAATCATCGCATAGGACTTCTGTTCCATCCTTGATTTTATACTCATCTCCCCAGGTGCCCCAGTAGCGCAAACATCTTTTCCCGTCATCACTGTAACTGGCAGTATTACATTCGCCGATGTTTCCAATTTCATGAGGATTGATGTTAACTGAATCTTTAATATTAAACATTTTGCAACACAACTCCAACATATACTCTGCGCCAGAGTTTCCTGCATCAGCAGCCTTCTGCCACCAATACACAGCCTTTTCAACGTCTTTTTCAACACCATCGCCTTTGAAATAGCGGAAAGCCAAACTATTTTGAGCATCAGAGTCCCCTGCATCAGCTGCCTTCTGCCACCAATACACAGCCTTTTCAACGTCTTTTTCGACACCCTCGCCTTTCAAAAAGCAGAAAGCCAAACGATATTGAGCATCAGAGTCCCCTGCATCAGCTGCCTTCTGCCACCAATACACAGCCTTTTCAACGTCTTTTTCGACACCATCGCCTTTCAAAAAGCAGAAAGCCAAACGATATTGAGCAGCAGAGTATCCTGCATCAGCTGCCTTCTGGCACCAATACACAGCCTTTTCAACGTCTTTTTCGACACCATCGCCAGCAAAATAGCGGTAAGCCAAACTATTTTGAGCAGTAGAGTTTCCTGCATCAGCTGCCTTCTGCCACCAATATATTGCCTTTTCAACGTCTTTTTCGACACCATAGCCATTAAAATAGCAGATAGCCAAATTCTTTTGAGCAGCAGAGTTCCCTGCATCAGCTGCCTTCTGAAACCAATATATTGCCTGTTCATATTTTTTATCTGAATATAGCCTTTCACCTTCTTTACAATATGCAAAGTTTATTCTATTCTTTTTCAATTGACTAAGAATAGCTTCGTTGTTAATTATAAAATCATTGTTATCAGAGATACATTTACATATACCGCAAGTTACATTAACATTGCCTAATAATTTTGCAAGCATATTCCATTGCATCGCTTTAGATGTATTTTGGGGCACATAAATACCATTAGCATATAAGCTTGCTAATTCTTGCATTGCTATTGTATCTCCTTCGCGAGCTAAGTCTTGTAAAGAGGATTCCTTGTTATAATTAAAATCTGAATTATCCGATAATAGGCAAGACACCTGTTGTCTGTCAATTCTGCCAAAAGTTGACACCATAATATAAGCAGCTAAAAGTGGTGCTATGGTGGAATGATTTAAGAGATGTTCAAAAAGCCTCATGAACTCAACGTTATTGCCTGCAGCATACTGATTATAACTTATGGCGCTTAAAGCATTGACTTTTAACAACAAAAGAATCTTCACAGCAGCAAAGTCATCAATGTATTCATTGTAAAACGATAATGTTCGACCTATATGTCGGTACATCGGGGTTCCCATTTCTAAAGCATCCTTACCTCTTAAAGATGGAACAAACATTCCATCATAATCAACTAAAACAATACTTCCATCATCCCTAACAAGAATGTTATCAGGTTTTAAATCTCCATGCGCATAATGTTTTGGCAAAAGCCAGCAAACCAACTTCTGAAACTGATTTGCTAACAATTCACGTAAAAATTGTTTGCTTTCAATAGCTTTCATATAGTCATCTAAAGATATCCCGTCCACCCAATCCATAACAAGCACAGGAAACTCCGTTTCATCATCTTGTGTAGTGTCAACGAACAGTTCTTTATCATAATAATGAGTGGAAACAAAATATGGTGATTTGATTTCGTCCAATACTTTTATTATTTCTCGGTATCTTTCTTGACGTTCCTCTTGCTCACGAATAAAGCACTTCACGGCATACAATTTATCCGTTTCAATATCTTTCATCTTGAACACTACTGCAAAGTTTCCGCTTGACATAACGGGATTGCCATTATCGTCAAGCACAGGTCGAAGATTGCTCAATTTGTCAAAGTTGTCTTCTGCGTAGCGTATAGCTTCTATATATTCTGAAATTAAAGGGTATTGCATAATTTACCAATTAAAGTATCCTACTTTTTTACATTAACAATCAATGTCATATAAACATTTTATCGTATCATGTTGAGTTTTGTTGCTATCACAACTTGAGTAATATTTTTCCTCATCGCCTCTTTGGGCACATATGCCGTAGCCACCAAGCACCCATCAAACAACTCAACTACCACGCGCTGCTGCCCTGCAATCCTCGCCACTCTGCCATGAACACCCTTGAATTCACCTTCAGTCACAACTACGTTATCACCCAGTTTGAACTGGATGTTGTCTGATGTGACTGGAATGATGTTCGGATTCTTGATAGAGGTGAGGCGGATGAAGTTGTTCATGACTTCATCTCGGATTGTGAGCGGTGGATTGCGGTCGGGATTGCCTTGGCGATGGATGGTATGGTCAAAGTAGTAGCTGAGTAAGGCTCTGTTTTCATTTGCCACTACCTTGTTGTCGTGGAGTAAGGTTTCTACTTGCTCTGCTGATGCATGGACGAATATTAAGGAGTGGAGGAGTGGAATGGTGAGGATTCGCTTCTTGCCTTGCTTCCTTACCTCTTTATATTGCAAAGGAACATAACATTCGAGTCCTTTAGCCTCTACATAGGTCTTTGCTTTGTCAATGCGTCCATACGAAACGCGTAGAACGAACCATTGCTTGTTTCCAGCAGGCACATTCTCTACCGACACCCCATTCCTGACATCATCAGAAGTGGAGGGCGTGCGGGAGGTAAGTCCTGCACCAGGACACGATAAGCCAGTGTCGGATGGCTGCCCATTATACAATGAAGCGTCTGCCTTTGGAGGCTGGTTGGTAGTATCTTCCAATGTTGTTCAGAGGTTAGATTAAAACCAATAGACTTATTCTTGATAGAATTGTCATAATGTGACTACAAAGATATGAAAACTAAACAAGAATGGAAAAAGAAAACAAGGAAAATATTTGTGTCGTGGAGTTTTTAAATTTATTAGGGCTGTTGGTGGCTGACTGATAGCGACCCATCTGCCAGACCATATACGAAACATCAAACGGTTTTTGGCATAGTCGCCAATAGTAAGAACCTTATAGGTATGCGAACCTATACCTATAGGCGGAGTGCCTTTATAAATATTACTGACCGCTGGAATGTGTACCTTTGTTCATGGTTGCTTGAATTGATATTTGCAATAAACATGGGTAACTAAAAAGGCTGGATTCCTCATGATGGAATCCAGCCCTAATTATTTTTGTTCAAAATATCTTAGCGTACAGCAATAAGAAGTTATGCATGACTGCAATATCCTGTTATATACTGCAGAATGTAAATCTTGCTCGTCTTTTTACATCCTCATTATTCTTCCCTTATTACCACTGTCACGCCGCGTGCAGCCTGCGCTCCCATTACCAGCGCCTGCTCTATGTCGGCAGTCTTTGATGGTCCAGAGATGAATGTGCCGAGTCCGGTTTTTGGCATGCAGATGCGGTCGTATGCCTCGTGCATGTTGTTAACGATGCCGCTCTTCGGGAGGACGATGACCAGGTATTCGCTGATGAAGCATACTGCTTTCTCCTTCATGTCCTGCGGAATCCAAACGCAACCATTCTCCGCCACTCCAATCTGTCCGTACACCACTCCTACGTCGGTGCCGTTAAGGTCTTGCGCCTCTGCCACGGTGTCGGGATTGATGGTGGCGATGGTGAGTTCGGCGATGTTAGAGGCGATGGTCTTTGCTTGCGGATAGGCGTTTCTTACGATGTCGTCGAGCTTTTCGTTCGGCTTAGCCATCACCACTTTGCTGCCCACCGACATGCTCATATCCACAAACTGCTTTACCGTGTCGTCGTACGATATGCCGTCTATCGGTGTGTCGGGCATCGAATACTGTTCGTGTGTGTTGCGTCGCAACTTCTCCAATAGTTCGTCTTTGTATGTCATTGTTCTTTCTGTTCGTTTTGGTTCAGTTTTCCTTTCTTCCACATCGTCTGGAACGACTCATTCGCAAATTTCGGCATTGCGTGTCCCACGCCCCACGGATTGAGTGAGCGTATGTGCGTAAGGTTGTCAGGTATGAGGTTGGCAAGAGGAGCCAGACGCAAGGCTGAAGAATAGAGGAGGGGATGGTTGAAGAGCTCTTCCATTCCCTTTGACATGCACTTCTTCATAGTGTCCGCCTTGTGCAGCGAGTCGAGCTTCTGTCTCCACATATAGACCTGCGAACCGGGGTTCACCTTAGCCGGGCATACATTGTCGCATGAAAGGCAGAGCGTGCAAGCGCTGACATTGTCGCTGTAGCGTGACGCATCGTGCAGCATACCAAGGTTGATGCCGATAGGTCCGGGGATGAAGTAGGTGTATGAGTAGCCACCCGAGCGGCGGTATACGGGGCAGGTGTTCATGCAGGCTCCGCAGCGAATGCACTTCAGCGTTTCCCAGTGCTCGTCGTTGGCAAGGATGTCGCTTCGTCCGTTGTCCACGAGGATGACGTGCATCTCCGCTCCCGGTCTTGCCTGACGGAAGTGTGAGGTGTAGGCCGTTGTGGGCTGTCCGGTAGCAGAGCGGCAGAGCAGTCGCTGGAATACGGCGAGCGACTTGTAGTCGGGCACAATCTTCTCTATTCCCATTGCCACGAGATGTAGCTTTGGCATTGATGTTGACATGTCGGCGTTGCCCTCGTTGGTGCAAACCACGATATCGCCGGTCTTTGCCACACCGAAATTGCATCCGGTCATTCCTGCTCCTGCTTCCATAAACTGGTTGCGCAGATGCTTGCGTGCGCATTGCGTAAGGTATGTCGGGTCGTAATTGCCTTTCTCTGTGCTGATGCCTTTCTCCTCGAACATCTGTCCCACCTCTTCTCGCTTCAGGTGTATGGCAGGCATTACGATGTGGCTCGGTTTCTGATGTAGCAGTTGCAGGATGCGTTCGCCAAAATCGGTCTCCACGACGTCGATGCCGTGACTCTCAAGGAACGGGTTCATGGCACACTCCTCGGTAAGCATCGACTTGCTTTTCACCATCTTCTTTACGCCATGACTCTGCAGTATGTCGAGCACGATGTTGTTAAAGTCGTTGGCGTCCTTAGCCCAATGCACAATGACGCCACGGCTCTCCAGTTGCGTGCTGAACTCCTCCAGATAGTCAGCCAAGTGCGTTACGGTGTGCTGCTTTATCTGGCTGGCATGTTCGCGCAGCTCCTCCCATTCTTGCAACCCTGACGCCATGTTGTCGCGTTTTTGTCTTAACGACCAGAAGGTGGCGTCGTGCCATGTGGTCTTTGCTCTGTTGTCGTTGAAGCGTCGTGCCGCTTCTGAATGTATTGTGCTCATAGTCCTGCTGCTAATATCTCTACCACGTGTATGAATTTTATAGGCTTGTTCTCCTTCTTTGCAATGCCCTGCATGTGCATAAGGCATGACGAATCGGAACCGGTGATGTATTCCGCTCCCGTAGCCATGTGACGTTCTATCTTGTCCTCTCCCATGCGTTTCGACACGTCAGGCTCTTCTACGGAGAACATACCTCCGAATCCGCAGCACTCGTCTTTTCTCTCAGGCTCACGGATGGTGATGCCGTCCACGAGTTTAAGCAAGTCGATAATCTTGTTGAACTGCGGCACCTGTCTTTCTGAGGGCGACGACAATCCCAGTTCGCGTACGCCGTGACACGAGTTATGTACGCTGACTATGTGCGGGAAGTGAGCCTTTAGGCTTGTTGGTTTTACGACGTCGTGCAGAAACTCCACCACATCCATTATCTTCTTTGACGTGAGGCATTCGTGATTGCCCTTGGCAAGTCGTGGATGATAAAACTTGACAAAAGCCGCGCACGATGCCGACGGTGCAACCACGTAGTCGAACTCCTTGAAGAGGTCGTCGAAGTGGCGTGAGATGTCCGTAGCCATCTTTTCAAAGCCGGCGTTTGCCATAGGTTGTCCGCAGCAAGTCTGCTTGAGAGGGTAGGTGACGTCGAGTCCGAGGCTTGTCAGGAGCTTGTACGTAGCCACTCCCACTTCCGGATACAATGCATCGACGTAACATGGAATAAACAATCCTATCTTCATAATGTCTTTAAAACTCTATTAGCGTGTAAAAAGTGTTCTTCTTTTTTTGTTGTTTTTATTTGTTGGCAAAAGTAATAATAAAAAATGAAAATGTTTATCTGCTATTATTTATTAAAAGTTAATTTTACGGTGTAACGACTGATGAAGAACATCTTCAAGAGCGGAGAACTTGTTGAAGATTCAGTTACCGAGAAAAACTCGGCAACTGCTGCAGATGGCAAGAACTACATGACAAAGTTCTATAATCTTGACGCAATCATCTCTGTGGGCTATCGTGTCAACTCTATCCGTGCCACACAGTTCCGCCAATGGTGTACCTATGTTATCCGGCAGTTCTCGCTCCGGGGCTATATCATAGACAAGAAGCGAATGGAGAACGGCTCATTTATCGGTGAGGACTATTTTGAGCATTTGCTGGCAGAGATACGTGAGATTAGATTGAGTGAACGAAGATTTTACCAAAAGCTCACGGATATAT
>OHBJ01002093.1_pt1 | contig 13576 bp, 19 predicted proteins | sample 1577241 | NCBI WGS metagenome assembly OHBJ01 (sample SAMEA3541594, study PRJEB24748) | human gut metagenome | biome: human gut; feature: human-associated habitat; material: faeces | place: China | collected 2012
CCCGCCGGGGATGAGCTGGCAGGCTTTGTCAAAAAGCGCGCGGGATTTGTCGTCCATTGGCGTCAGGCTCCTAAAAATAGGTCATGGAGATTTTTTTGAGCTCTTTCAAGCTCTTGAGGATGGCGTACTCACGCAGGGGCGTGGTGGCGATCAGTTCCTGCGCCACGTCGAGGCATTCCTGTTCGCTGCGGCCGTGCACCATGGTGTACAGCTCGTAGGGCCAGTCGGGAGCGGCGCTGGGACGGTAGTAGACATGGGAGATGTGGCTGTGGCGGGCGGCGATGGTGCCGCATTCTTCCACCAGCTCGGGGGCCACTTTCCAGCCCACCATGGCATTGTGGTTCCAGCCGGTCTTCTGGTGTTTGATGCTGGCCCCGAAGCGGCGGATGGCACCGCTTTGCTTGAGACGGGAGAGCAGGTCGAGGACCTCTTCTTCCGTGCAGCCCACGGTGCGGGCGATGTCGGCATACGGGGTCAGGGAGTCGGGCAGGTCGGCCTGCACGATACGCAGGATGGCACGTTCTGTTTCGGTGAATTGCTGGGCCATGGATTCCTCACAGGACGCAAAACGCCGCGCCTGTGAAAGCGCGGATGCGCCCGAAAAGGCCCGGCAGCCTGGGCTGCTCGCGGCTTAACGGTTGAAGGAGCGGGCGAAGAGATCCTGGATGGCGTCGCGGCCGTTGTCTTCCAGGAAGCGGGTGCCCGTAGCGGCAAAGTGGGCATGCTCGATGACGGGCTTTTCCACCGGGGTCCAGACTTCCTTGTCCCAGGTGAACCAGCCGTTCTTGGGCTGGTCGAACACCAGCAGGGGCTTGTTGCAGATCTTGGCGAATTCGGCACCCCAGCCGGTACCGCCCTTGACGGTGTTGTCGGGCTGGATGGCACCGATGACGATGACCTGGTTGCCGCTGCTGACCTGCCAGCAGATGGACTGCAGCACTTTGCGGAAGATGGGGGCGCGGGTGTATTCGCGGTTCATGAGCTTGGAGACGTAGGTCAGGCTCACGTCCTTGAGCGCCAGCTCTTCGGAGGTAAGCACGCGCACGCCGCGCTTGCGCTCGATCTGATGACCTTCAAAGCTGTAGTTGACTTCTTCGATGCCCCAGCCTTCGGCCAGAGCGCCGAAAAACTGTTCGGTCCCGGCAGCGCCGCCGCTGTAGAGAACACACTGTTTGGGATTGAGCATGCAAGCCTCCTCATTAAGATTGCTTCGTGCGGTACTCCCGGCACGTCTTTCACATCATGGCAGAATTTGCCGCGCTCGGCAAGGCGGGGGGCGCCAGGCCCGCGCCCTGTGCGGCGGGAGAGTGTGCTGTTTTTCCTGCTGTCCGTCACGGTCCTTTGCCAATAAAAAAAGCCCCGGAAGCGATGCACCCGGGGCGTTTCTTATGTCCGCGGGAATTCCCTAGTAGCGGGGAGGACGCGGGGCGCGGGGTTTGGCTTCGTTGACGCGAAGGGTGCGACCACCAAAGCTGTAGTTATCCAGAGCTTCGATGGCAGCCTGAGCTTCACCGTCTTCCATTTCCACGAAGCCGAAGCCACGGGCACGGCCGGTTTCCCTGTCGCTGACCAGTTTCACCGACAGAACTTTGCCGTATTCGGCAAAAAGATCCTGTACCTGTTCTTCAGTAGCGGCCCAGGGGAGGTTCCCAACATAGATGGACTTGGACATGAAAAAACACCCTCTCGAAAGTGACAGACACGCCGCATGTGATCCCCAAAACGGCTTGAAGACCTGCGGCAATTGAGAAAACAGAAACATGCTTTGCGGGGCTTGTCAACGCAGACTGGCGGAAAAAGTCCGTTATTTCTTGATTTTTTCGGTTTTTTGCCCCTGTTTTGAAGGGCCTTTCGGGGGGCGAACAGGCTGAATTATCAGGCAAAGAAGAGGGCAATAGGGTGGTGTTCGCGTTTTTTTTCACAAAATCATTTTTCTTTGCACAAAGGTGCCGGGATGGCTGGAAAAATGCTGGTTGAGCGCACAATCTTTTGCCTTTGGAGAGCCGGGAGGGAGGCGCTGCCCCGGAGAGGCCCGGACAGGGGAAAACGGATGGGAGGGATGAACGGCGACAGGGCAGGAGCAGGATGCAGGAAAGGCGCACAAAGCATGCTACGAAACCGGGCAAATGTCCGTGAAATACAAGGACGCAGTGAAAATGCTGGCGAATATCTCCCCTGCATCCGGTGCGGCGCAAGTGGAGCAATTTGGGCAATTTGTTTCCTATGACAAGGTCATCGTCACGGATGACATGAGCTGCCCTATCAGCGAGGATACCGTTCTGTTTGTAGACAAGGAGCCGGAGTATGGCGGCGAAAAGCCTCTGTATGACTACGTCGTAAAGCGAGTGGCCAAGTCGCTCAATTCCATTTCCATTGCCATAAGCAAGGTGAATGTATCGTGAAGCATAAGGTTGTTACCACCCTTTCTCCAACCGGCGTGCAGCAGATGATCGATTCCGTTCAGGAATACAGAGAATGGCTAAAAACCGGCTGTACGCTGCTGCTGGAACGTCTTGCACAAGAGGGCTATGAGGTGGCAAGAGCAGGTTTTTCGGATGCCACATATGACGGCACAAACGATGTGACCGTGTCTGTCGAAGATCGAGGGAAAATAAAGGCCGTTGTCGCCGTTGGCGGCACGGTCTTATTTATTGAGTTCGGCACCGGAATAACTTACCCGGATAATCACCCGGAAGCAAGTGATCTTGGTATGGCGCGTGGCATGTATGGGAATGGACACGGAAAACAAACCACATGGGGCTATTACGGAGACCCCGGAACAAACGGAACAGTTGCAGGAGAGAGAGCAAAGGGAACGCTTGTTCTTACACACGGCAACCCCGCAAATATGCCCATGTATAACGCCGTAAAAGAATTGGAGTTACGGCTTGGCGCACTCGTAAAGGAGGTGTTCCGATGATTGATGTGGAACGGATGATTTTTACCCCGATTGCAGAATCCCTACGGAAGAAATTCAAGGGGGTAGCTGTTTCCGGGGCGTATGTAAAATCTCCTCCTGACTTTCCGTATGCAAGCATTGTGGAACAGGACAATTATACAACCACGATCAATCAGGACAGCTCCGACACAGAGCGTTTTGCGACCGTCATGTATGAGGTCAATGTCTACTCCAACAAAGCCGGAGAAAGCAAAGCGGAATGCCGCAGCATCCTGTCAGAAATCGACAAAATGCTGTATGCAATGAATTTCACACGCATTTCCATGACACCCGTCCCGAACATGGATGATGCGTCCATTTATCGCTTAGTAGCGCGATACCGAGCTGAAACGGACGGAAACACACTTTTTAGGAGGTAAATTATGGCAATCAGTACCTACAAATGTTTTCTGATGCAGAAGGGGTCTACCGGAAACACATGGACGAAGTTGGTGGACATTAAGGAGTTCCCTGACCTTGGCGGTGATCCTGAAATGCTGGAAACCACCACCCTGTCTGACAAGATGCAGACCTACATCGCCGGTATTCAGTCTATGGACGGCCTGAGTTTCACGGCGAACTACACGCTGGCCGATTACAAGGCCCTGAAAGCGAAAGAGGGCACAGAAGCGGATTATGCCGTCTGGTTTGGCGGCACGGAGACCGGCGGTTCTGTTACCCCCACCGGCTCTGACGGCAAGTTCTCCTTCAAGGGGCAGCTTTCCGTGTATCCCACCGGCGGCGGCGTAAACGAAGTAGTGGGCATGAATATCACCATCGCACCCACCTCTGTCATCACTTTGGATGACAACGAGTAAGGAGGAATTATGGCAAAGACAATGACCATCGAGCACAACGATGTGAAATATGTGCTGGAGTATACCAGAAAGTCCGTGGAGATGATGGAGCGGCAGGGCTTCGAGATCGAGGAACTACAGCGAAAGCCCATGACCTATCTGCCCGCCCTGTTCGCCGGTGCTTTTCTGGTGCATCACCGCTATGTAAAGCGTGACGTGATCGACAAGATTTATGCACAGCTGCCTAACAAGGGCGATATGCTGGGCAAACTGGTGGAAATGTATAGCGAACCCATTGTAGCGCTCATGGATGATCCCGAAGCCGAGGGAAACGCCAGCTGGACGGTGGACTGGTAAGCGAACCGCCGCCCGATAAAGAGGGGGGCAATACCCCCCTCTACGCTTACACGGAAAAGTTCTATGAGGTTTTCCCTTATTACCTTGCAATAGGCATGACCTATGAGCAGTTCTGGGAAATGGATTGCGAGTTGGTCAAGTACTACCGCAAGGCAGCGAAAATCAAGCAGGCCTTGGATAACCAGCAAGCATGGTTACAGGGTGCGTATTTCTATGAAGCCTTGGCGGATGTTTCGCCTATTCTTCATGCGTTCGCAAAGAAGGGCGCAAAGCCCATTCCGTATCGAGATTCCCCCTATCCTGTTGGTGGGAATGACAAATCACCCGATAAAGCGGAGAAAGAGGAGAAAAACGATAACCGTGCAAAGGCAGTTATGGAAATGTTTATGATTGCCAACAATAAGAAGTTCGAGCCGGGAGGTGAAAAGCATGGACAATCTTGAAATCCAAGGGCTTGAGTTCCAAATCAAGGAGAACAGCGATAGTGCCGTTGCGTCTTTAGGACGTCTTGAAAAAGCACTTTCTTCCCTGAAAACGGCCACCTCCGGCGGAGCGTCCGGCCTCAGCGGAGCGTCGAAACAGGTGGATTCCTTTAACAAGTCTCTGAATAACATTGAGAAAACATCAAGGTCTGGTAAGCTTGGAGGTTTTTTCCAGTCGTTGAAAACAACCGGAGTACTGGTTGGAATCAGGATGCTCCGCTCTGAACTGTCAAAAGCTATCACCGAATCAAATGATTATCAGGAGGACCTAAACCTTTTCACCGCATCAATGGGGCAATACGCAAAAGAAGCCCAAGAGTACGCTGAAAACGTCGGAGAAGTGATGGGCATTGACCCCGCCAAGTGGATGCGAAATCAGGGCGTGTTCAATACCTTATTGACTGGTTTCGGGTCTGTCTCCGACCGTGCCTACTTGATGAGCAAGAACCTTACCCAGCTTGGCTATGACATTTCCTCGTTCTTCAACATCTCCGTTGAGGACGCTATGCAAAAGCTGCAATCTGGTATTTCTGGCGAATTGGAGCCGTTGCGTAGATTGGGCTATGACTTGTCGCAAGCCAAACTGGAACAAACCGCCTTGACGCTTGGAATCGAAAAGTCTGTTTCTGCCATGACACAGGCAGAAAAGGCGGAGCTTCGATACTACGCCATTATGACGCAGGTCACAACGGCTCAGGGCGATATGACCCGTTCACTGGAAGCCCCGGCAAACCAACTCCGCATCTTCCAAGCGCAGTTGACGCAGGCATCGAGAGCAATCGGCAACATCTTCATTCCGCTACTCCAAAAAATTCTTCCCGTTGCAATCGCTGTTCTTCGTGTTGTGCGCGAACTGGCGGATGCCATTGCAAAACTGTTTGGATTCAAGCTCACGGAGATTGACTATTCTGGCGTTGGAAATCTTGCCAGCGGCGCAGAGGATGCCGCTTCAGGGCTTGATGATGCAACCAGCGCAGCAAAGGCACTCAAGAAGTCCGTCATGGGCTTCGATGAGCTGAACATCCTGAACGGCAACACTTCGTCTGGATCGGGTTCTGCCGGTGCGTCCAGCGGCGGCGGGTTTGACTTCGAGCTTCCGGAATATGACTTCCTTGGCGATGCAGTAAGCAAGCAGATTGATGAAGTCACGCAGAAGCTCAAAAACGCACTCCCGTGGGTTCTCGCTATCGGCGCTGGCCTTTCTGCATGGAGAATTGGGAAAAAATTTGGTTTTAATTTGCAAAAAACCATTGGACTTGCTGTGGGCATTTATGGTGCGCTTACGCTTGTACAGAACATTTTAGATTCGATCGTAAACGGTGTAACGCAAGAAAACATGGCCGGGATGATTTTCGGCATGACGCTTGCCGTGACAGGACTGTATGTCGCTCTTGGGCCGGTGGCTGGAGGAATTACAGCCATTGTTTCCGGGCTTGCTGTTTTGGCCGTTGCGTTTACTGATGCGGAGAAAAATGGATGGAATTTCCAGAATCAAATGCTTGCTGTTGCTGGAATTCTCGCGGCTGGCGTAGGCATCGGCATTTTGACCGGTTCCTTTATCCCGCTTCTTATCGGAATGATTGCATCGCTGCTGCTTAGCGTTACTACGGCGACCGGGCACGGGCAGGAACTTATCGAAGGTGTCAAAGAAACCCTGCAAGGTTTTATTGACTTCTTTGCTGGAATCTTTACCGGAGATATGGAGCGCACAGCGAAAGGGATCGAGAGAATCTTTTCCGGGCTGAAAGGAATGATCGGCTCCGTTATTGATGGCATAAGGGACTGGCTAAATGGGCTGTTGGATTGGATCGACAAAAAAACAAACGGAAAGCTCAAGCCGCTTATTACCGGAATCAAGGCTATTGTAACCGCCGTTTTTGACAACATCAAGCAAACCGTCGGGAATGTAATCAACGAAATTAAGACGATTTTTTCCGGGCTAATCAAGTTTATCTCCGGAGTTTTCTCTATGGATTTTGACAAGGCGTGGGAAGGAATTAAGGACATTTTCAAGGGTGTATGGAACACCATAATCGATCTGCTTAACGGCGCAATCAATATCATCATCAGAGGGCTGAACTGGCTCATTAAGCAGATGAATAAAATCAGTTTTGATGTTCCTTCGTGGGTGCCGGCCATTGGCGGCAAGTCTATCGGTGTGAACATTTCCTATATCAGTGAGAATGTGCTTCCGCATCTTGCAAAAGGTGCAGTTATCCCGGCAAATGATGAATTCCTTGCTGTGCTTGGCGATCAGCCACACGGGAACAACATCGAAGCACCGGAAGGACTTATTCGTAAAATTGTCCGGGAGGAATCCGGCGGTTCCAGCGAAATTCACGTCACTATCGTTCTCGATAGTGTAACTGGGAAGAAATTGTTTGATACGGTGGTAAGGGAGAACAACGCCGTTGTCCGTGCAACTGGGGCAAGCCCTCTTGTTATGTAAGGAGGTCAAATGGCAATTTTAACCATCACAAAGGCAGACGGGACGATTGTCCCGCTGCCTGACCCCAGCGAATATTCGTGGGGTCTACAAGATGTTGATGCAGACGGAACGGGGCGAAACCAAAGCGGAGATTTGTTCCGTGACCGTGTGGCAAGCAAGCGAAAGCTAACTCTATCGTGGCCACCCATGAAAGCCGCTCCTATGTCTACGCTGCTACAAGCGGTTGATGATGTGTTTTTCGATGTAAGTTATCCAGATGCAATGACCGGAACCACAAGGAAAATGACCGCATATGTTGGCGACAGAACGGCTCCAATGTATAGCCTTATTGATGGTGCATATCAATGGAATGGGCTATCTATGAACTTCATCGAGAGGTGAGCCATGCACACTGTAACAGACGCATTTCATGCTGCGTGTTCGGCACCGGGGCGTGAAATTACCAGCAAAATCAATTTCAATGGAACAACAGACCTCCCCGCATCGGAGGTACAGGAGATTGTTGTAACAGAGCAGTTTGGCTCGTCGGACGGCGTGACCATCGGTGCGGCGTTTTCGTCCAGTTGCAAGGTGACGATGTACAAGCAGGACAATCTCCCGCTGAACGGTGCATTTTTTATTCCATCTGTTGGAATCATGGTGGGCGGCGAAGCCCAGTATGTCCAAAAGGGCAAATATTACATCCCCACGGACGGCGTAGAAGAAAGCGGGAAGTTGTGGGTAACTATCACCGGATATGACCGCATGGCCAGTCTGACGGATGATTATGTGCCTACCATTGATTTCCCCGCCACTCCTGTGCAGATTCTCACAGATGTGTGTACGCAAGGAAATGTCACTGTTCCCTCTGTAGGTTTGCCGGATATTCAAATTGCTGCCCCCTACACAGGGTCACTGCGCCAGCAACTCGGATGGCTGGCGGGGCTGATCGGATGCAATGCAAAATTTGGTTCCGATGGCGAACTAAAATTCTGCTGGTACTCTGATAGTATTTCTGTTGGGCCGGAGGTGCAGTATCAGGGAGGACTTAGCAAATCCGCAGATTCCCCGTTTACCATACAAAGCCTTGTCACGGGAACGGAAGAAAACCCCATCACGGTCGGGACGGGTGTTGGAATTTCGGCTACAAACCCGTATATTACCGAAGCTGTTGCGGCTACTGTTTTTGAGAAAATTGGAAACAAGGCAATGATGCCGTGTAAGGTGCAATGGCGGGGAGACCCCTCTACGGAAGCAGGTGACATATTGCACGTTACAGATGTGACCGGCCCAGCCAGCACATTCCCCGTGTACATTATGGAACAGGAGCTGCGCATAAAGGGCGGAATGGTGGCGAATACGACCTGCTATGCGCCGCAGGACAAGCAGTATGTCGTGGAAAGCCCTATTATGCAGCAAGTAAAACGGGAATATTCCGGCCTTGCCAAAGCCATGCAGGATGCCACCGAAAGAATCATAGGCGCAAAAGGCGGATACTGGGAAGTCACGCTGGATGATGACGGTTTCCCAACTGGGTGGATGGTTCGAGACACGCCCACTATGGAAGATAATACAAGGCTGTGGATTATGAACATCAACGGTCTTGGATATTCCAAAGACGGCGGGAAAACCATTTCTGGCGTTGCGCTTACGATGGACGGCGCAGTAAACGCAGACACAATAACGGCTGGGCAGATGTCCGCAGAGCGTGTGACGATCAATGGACAAACTCTTTCTGATTTCATTGATGCAAGCATTGATGAAAATGGACACCCTGTGCTTCGCATTGGATCCTCTGCATCGGAGATTGTTTTGAAGGAGTACAACGACAAGATTGGGTTTTATGACGCAAGCGGCACATTGTTAGCGTACTGGAATAACAACAGCTTTGAACTGGTAGAGCTATCGAAGTTCCGCCTCGGCCCGATGTCTATCGTTGTGCAGCCGAATCAATCCATAAGTTTCGTGGGGGTGACGTGATGCCGAGCATCTACGGAAGCAAATCTAAGGGATGGCAGCTACGCCTTGACTATACGGTCAAGAGCCAGAGCATCGAGAATAACACCAGCGCGCTTGATTTAACCTTGTATGTGTACGACGGTACCGGGTACTCACAAAATGAGTCTGCGAACGAAGCGTATTACATTCTGCAAGGTACAAAAAAGTGGAATCCGTACAATTACCCATCTACCGGTTGGTACAAGCTTGGCGTAAAGTCTATCACTGTTACACATAGTGGTGACGGAACCGGGAAAGTCACGCTTTCCGGCGAATGGGACTGCGGCTTTGATTCGTCCTACACACCAAGTCATTTGACCGTATCAGGCAGTGTTACGCTGCCAACAATTCCAAGAGCATCTTCCGTGTCTGCCGCAAATGGCACAATGGGCGGTAATGTAGCAATTACAATCACACGGAAAAATTCCTCCTTTACACATAAGTTGTCCTATAACGCCGGAAGCGGGTATGTCTCTATTGCAACTGGTGTAGCCACATCTTACACGTGGGCAAGCCCTGACAGCATGATAGATGCTACCACAAATGCTTCATCCCGCACGGTGACGATAAAATGCGAGACCTACAACGGAAGCAGCAAGATAGGTGAAAGCACGACAACCTGTGTCCTCACTGTGCCGGAATCCCTCGTTCCATCTTTAAGCGTGGTGCTTTCCGATGCCGCTGGGTATCAGCCGACATATGGATGGGTACAAAACAAGAGCCAGCTAAAAGCCGTTGCCACAAGTGGCGGAGTAAGGGGAAGTACTATCGTAGGTACTGTCATGAAAATTGGTAATGAAAATGCCAATTTGAATACAGGGAATCTGCTTACAAAAAGCGGCTCTGTTGTGGTGACGGTAACTACGACAGATTCTCGTGGCAGAAGCAAGACGGTTACAAACACTATTACTGTACAGCAGTATGCTGGACCGACTATTGCAAATCTCACATACGCAAGAGGCTCCTACACAAGTGGCGTGTGGACAGAAAACAATACAGGCGCAGACATTAAGGTGATGTTCGACCTCACCATTTCTTTGAGGAATAACACCGCCAGCATCTCTTTGAAGATCGATGACGAGAATAGGCAAACCCTTTCTGCGCAAAGCTCCGGCTCAAAGGTTGTTTACATCGCCGGTGTCGGAACAGATACGACCAGAAAACTGACGGTAGTCGCCACGGACGCTTTTTCAAGCAGTTTTACCAAAGAAATGGATGTGGCAACAGTTGAAGTTCCGTTAAATATCAACTTCAACTTGCCGGGAGTGTGTTATGGCGGGGGATCCGAAAAAGAGAAAACGGTGCAATTCAAGTGGCCTATCTTCGCCGAAAAGGGCATGGAGCTGAACGGGGAATTGATTTTATCTGATTCCGCAGCGGGAAAACTTCGGCAATTGATGGGCATCCAAGACTACATCATTGAGCAAGGCGTAAGCGGCAACTGGACGTACTACAAGTACGCCTCCGGTTATGCAGACTTGTGGTGGCGTGGGACAGTGACACCTACCAGCTATACTGCTGTGGGGAGCATGGTCTATACCAACATCATCAGCCTGTCAATGCCCTTTGGTGTGACCGGCAACGTAGTAGTCACGGGCAGCGTCCAAAATCTACACATGATCTGCAATACGGATTGGAGCTATGTCGGGGAAACGGTGTCGTTCCGCATGCTTCGTGCAGCGTCCATGACGCTGGGTGCTCAAACCGTATCGCTGCGGGTGACTGGCAAATGGAAAGCATAAAACATATAAGGAGATACCGCATGACAGAAACTATCATTGTTGCACTTATCACCGGCGGCCTGTCGCTGCTGGGGGTAATCATCACCAGCAACAAGACCACCCGTGATGTGCAGGCCAAGCTGGACAAGCAGCAGGCCGTCACCGACACCAAACTGGACGAGCTGACACGGGAAGTCCGGGAGCATAACAACTTCGCCCGGCGCGTTCCGGTGCTGGAGGAGCAGATCAAGGTCGCCAATCACAGGATAGCGGATTTGGAAAGATTATCCAACCACTAAGCATCGCAGATTTACAGTATGAGGAGGGATATATATGTATCGAGGTACGACCCCTACGCTGACATTCCAGCTACCCATCGACACGGGAAGTATCACGGTGCTGTCCATTGCCGTGGCTCAGGCCGGACAAGTTAAGATCGAAAAAACATTGCCGGATGTACATCTGGACGGGAATGTTGTCTCCTGCACGCTGACGGAAGCTGAGACCCTGTCGCTTACTGCCGGGAGAGGCATTGACGCAAAGATACAGCTCCGTGTGGGCGTGGGGGCGCAGCGCATGGCATCTCAGGTATTCACGGTGCCTGTGGAGCGTATCTTGCGGGATGGTGCGCTATGATCGAGTTTGACGTAGCGTTCCGGCCCGGCGCAGACTTCGCAGTCACCTTCGGCGGGGAAGTCCCTCTGGATGCTGAGATGGGACAGGTGATGGAGGTGCTTGCTACCGAGGAGCGGACGGTGGAGCTGTCTATGCCCTCCGGCAATCAAGTCATCCTGCCCACCAGCAGCAAAGGCATGCGTAAGGTGACGATTCAAAAACCGGACACCCTACTGCCCGAGAACATCAAGAAGGATGTGGTGATCGGCGGCGTGACCGGTGGCCTTGAGGCACCACCGACAGGCCCTTATATAGAGTATACGTCCCTCGACAGTTCTGGTAGAGTGTTTACTGCTAAATTTCGAGGAACAATTGTTCCAGAGTATGCATTCGCTTATTTGGCGGAATTGACATCAGTAGATATGCCAGACAATGTAATTGCAATTGGTGATAATGGTTTTTATCGCTGCCCAAAGCTATCATTGACAAGTCTCCCTTCTGGGATTACCTCACTCGGAGATTATGCATTCGCTGATTGTTCAATGCTCACACTAACAAGTCTCCCTTCTGGGATTACCTCGCTCGGAGATTATGTATTTAGGGATTGCCCAAGGCTCGCATTGACAAGTCTCCCTTCTGGGATTACCTCAATCGGACAGTATGCATTTAGGAATTGTTCAAAGATGGTACTAACAAGTCTCCCTTCTGGGATTACTTCAATCGGAGATTTTGCGTTTCTAAATTGTTACCAACTATCATTGACGGCACTACCCTCTGGAATTACCTCAATCGGACAGTATACATTCAACAATTGCCCAAGGCTCGCATTGACGGCCCTACCCTCTGGAATTACCTCATTACCAACAGCCGCATTTCAGTACTGTCCAAAATTAGCATTGACGACCTTCCCTTCTGGACTTACCTCAATTGGAGCTTATGCATTTAAGCAGGGTACAGGTCTCGCATCAATAACCCTTCCCCCCGCACTCACTACAATTGGGGATCAAGCATTCGCAAACTGCTACAACCTCAAGGTCTGCGACTGCACGGAGTGTACGGCGGTTCCGACATTGGGGGCGTCTGTGTTCCAGAACGCCCATGCAGACTTCAAGATTCTTGTTCCCTCCGCCTTGGAGGAGGAGTGGAAGGCCGCTGCCAATTGGAGCAGCTATGCAAGTCAAATCATCGGCGTGTAAAGCGCCGAAAAAATGAAAGGAGCAATTATGGAAACTTTTGGCATCGCAAGCGTGGCGGTCATCACCGTCATCACCTACCTCGTGGGGCTGGTGGGCAAGGCCAGCAGCATGAACGACAAGTGGATCCCCATCCTGTGCGGGGTCTGCGGCGGTCTGCTGGGGGCTGTCAGCTACTATCTGGCACCCATCCCGGACTTCCCGGCGGGCGACCCCATCACCGCCATTGCCGTGGGCATCGTCAGCGGTCTGGCGGCCACCGGCATCAATCAGGCTGTCAAGCAGCTGAGCAAGGGGGAGTGAGATATGGGCAAGCGCATCACTGCCGCATATCCCATCGCCAAGGCGGGCGGTATTCCCATCAACACCAGCATCCCAGCCAGCAAGGAGACCTATGACCGGCTGGGCGGGCGGGACGTGGCCTTTGTGGTGCTGCACTACACGGGCAACGTCAGCGACACCGCCGAGGCCAACTGCAAGTATTTCGCAGGCGCCTGCTGAATTTCCTGACCGTTAATGCATACTTCTGTATATAAAAGTTTGTCTTCCACCGCATCCTTCATATCTGCGTCTAAATCTTCGCTGTCGGAATACGCAATCCATAAATTTTTGCTGTCCATCACAATCTCATTTAATGTTATGGTGATTCCATCTCTTGAAATGCTTTTTCCTACAACATTTGTATAAGAATCGGTATCACCGTTCTTAATTCCCAATGCCTGTCCGATCCATGAAGTTACTCTCTGTAATGCTGCTTTTACATCTTCCTGATATCTTAATGTGCATCCAACCATAATAAGCAATATGATCCCGGCGACTGCTGTTTTCCAACTCCTTTGTATATGGAAAAAACGATGCTGTTTTTTCCATGGTTTAGAAGCTTCATATATGTATTTATCATCCAAATCACCGATCAGTTCTAATGTTTTAAATCCTTTTTCCATATAAATGCTTCACCCTTTCCCATAGTTTTTTTCTGCTTCGATAGAGGCTGGATTTGATTCTGCTTTCTGAAATTCCATGACGGGCTGAAATTTCGCTGATGCT
>OHBJ01002103.1_pt1 | contig 13530 bp, 10 predicted proteins | sample 1577241 | NCBI WGS metagenome assembly OHBJ01 (sample SAMEA3541594, study PRJEB24748) | human gut metagenome | biome: human gut; feature: human-associated habitat; material: faeces | place: China | collected 2012
GGTGGATTGCGTTGATGCGGTCGGCGGAGCAGGGGAAGGCGACCAGAGCCAATCAAAGTGGTTAAAGTAAATTCAAAAGGGCAATCTTCATATGAAATTGATCCTTACAATTTTATAGCTTTATGTGAAGAAAAAAGTGCCGAAGAGCTCTTAAAAGAGTTAGTAAATATATATATTGAAACGAATTTAATCCCAGTACCAATTGTGCGTGCTTCATATAAGAATATCGTAAAAGCTGAAGATCATAGTCTATATCTGAAATTAGCTGTAGGCCAGGATTCATACGAGGATGACTTTATAAAAGATAAAGAAGCTACCTATCTTTTTGGTCAGGATACCAGTATGCAGTTTGATGGTGATTATTTAAGTGAACGCCAAAGAGAATTAGCAAACAGAATGTTAGAGCTGTATGCAGAAAAAATTGCTCCAGTAGCAGCAGAAACAAAGAAGTCTAATAAGAAGTAGGAGCCTAAATATGTCTAATACCAATGTAAATAAACAAGATAATGGCTTCAAACCAAAGCAATTAAGTTTAGCAAGTTTTGATTTAGATAAATCATCTATGATTGAGGCATCTGCTGGTACCGGTAAGACCTTTACCATCAGCAATCTTGTGGTTCGTCTTTTAATTGAGGGGATCAAAAAGGGAAATTCCTCAGAACCATTAGATATTGAGAATATTCTAATTGTGACTTTCACCAATGCAGCTGCATCTGATTTAAGAGCCAGAGTTTTACAAAAGATCCACGAGTGTCGAATTTCATTCGATCAAATTAAAAATGGTGATAAGACTATTGAAGAGCTTGAAAAAACTTTTAAAGAAGTCGCTATCCACTGCTTTGAAAAATACTCACACAATACTATTGATGGTATAAGTATCGATAACATTAAAAATGTTGCATCAGTATTTTCCCGTTTATTGACACGAGCAGAGCGCAATATCGATAGAGCTTCAATTAGTACCATACACTCATTCTGTAATAAGGCTTTAAATCAAATATATTCTTTTGAAGCAGGTAGAGCCTTTAACGTAAATCTTACTCAAGATATTTCTCTAGAACAAAAAGAAGCAAAGCTAACTGTATGGAGATCTTTATTCTATAACGACAACGGTTTTGATAGAGATTTATTGCTAAACCTTTTAGGTTTTACCGATCCTGAAAATGATACATTAAAAAAAGCAGTGAAAGCTTTAGAAAAGGTCAGACTCATTGATCCTGATGAAGGCTATTATGGTTTTTCTGTAAAATCTTATTATGAAGAAGGTGTAAAGAAATTACAGAAAACACCTGATGATAGAATTAGGTATTTGCTTGATGAATATGTAAAATCTGTCTTTCAGTTAACTCAATATCTTGAGCCATTAAAAGAATATAAAGGTCAACTCATAAGCACATCTTCAGCAGGAGAAATTGCACACGGGGCTTTATATGAATTGTCTTCAGGACAGTTAGCTGGAAGCGCTCCTTATTGGGCAAAGAAAACAGGGTTAATTTTTCTTGAAGCTGTGGACAGTTTTATCAAAGAAGATTCTATCGATATAAATAACTTTATATCAAAGTTAGAAAATATAGATGCTGAAACATTATCCAAAATCTTAAATCAAGACAACTCCCATTTTGTGAAAGTTAATAAAGGTTCAGAATTTGCTAATCAGCAACAACTTGAAACTTTTGAGTACAGTGCCAAAGAGTTTGCACGAGCCTACTTAGATGTACTAAGAACTGTCGATACAATTAAAAATGAATTAAAAATCTCTGTAGCAATCAAAGTCATTTTAAAGACTGATGAGTTATGTGAAAGAGATAATGTAATCTCAAATGATGAAGTCTTAAGACAGCTGGCTGTTGCTCTTAATAATAAGGATGAATCTAGAGGAGATGTTTTAGCTTCTTTATTAAGGAAAAGATATCCTGTGGCTATGATTGATGAGTTTCAGGATACTGATCCTGTACAGTTTGCCATTTTTAGCAAATTGTACTTAGACCAAGATGTTATTGACGAGAGCGCTCATTGTTATCTTATTGGTGATCCTAAACAGTCTATCTATGCCTTTAGAGGAACAGATATAAACTCTTACAATAAAGCTAAAGAGTTAATTCTTGAAAATAAAGGTAATGTTTACACTTTAAATACCAATTTCCGTTCATGTCAGAAAATTATTGAAGGTGTAAACGAGATCTTTGAAGAATACGAAGATCCAAAAAATCAAGAAAGTGCAGAAGATTCCTCTGCAAATAAAGAGAATATAGAATCACAAAATTCTGCAGATAGTTTGCCAGAAAAAAAAGATCATACTGCTTATCAATATGTAGAACATCCGTTTGATTACTATAAGAATTCTGAGGAAAAACATCTTGATAGTAAGATTCAATTTGAAAGAGTGAATTGTTCTGATAAACCAAACGGGGACTTGACTTTTCCGCCTCCGTCGCATACTATATCAGAACCCGACCACACCAAAGAAAAGGAGTGACTGCTCCATGTATCAAAAGCTGCTTCACACAAAAGGGCTGCGTCTGCTGGGCGGACTGCTGGGCTCCCTGCTGCTGGCCGCCGCCATCAACGTGTTCATCGTTCCCCAGGGGCTGTACGGCGGCGGCGCCTACGGTCTTTGCCAGGTGATCCGTACCCTGGTACTGCGGGCGCTGGATCTGGAGCTGCCCTTCGATCTGGCGGGTGTGCTGTATTTCTTCGTGAATATCCCCCTGTTTATGCTGGCCTTCCGCGCGCTGGGACGGGAATTCTTCCTGAAGGCCGCCATCTGTACCGCCGCCAACTCCCTGTTTCTGGCCATCATCCCCTCCCCTGCCGTGCCGGTGATCCCGGACATGCTCACCAGCTGTATGGTGGGCGGCATTCTGGTGGGCTTTTCCGGCGGACTGGTGCTCAGCTGCGGCTGCTCCACCGGCGGGCTGGACATTCTGGGACTGTATCTCAGCAAAAAGGGCAGCCGCTTCACCGTGGGGCGGTTCTCCATCACCTTCAACGCCGGACTGTACACCCTGTGCTTCTTCCTGTTCGACGCCACCACCGCCATCTACTCCGCTATATATAATGTGCTCAGCAACCTGTTTCTGGATCGGCTCCACCGCCAGAACGTCACCGTGCAGCTGCTGATCTTCACCAAGAAGAACGACCCGCAGCTGCCCCGGTACATCATGGAGCAGCTGGATCGCGGCGTTACCAGCTGGGCGGCCAAGGGCGGCTGGACGGGGGACGATGTGCAGGTGCTGTGCGTCTGCCTGTCCAAGTACGAGATCGACACCCTGCGCCAGGTGATGCAGCAGGTGGATCCCGACGCCTTCTACATCGTGCAGGAGGGCGTCCACGCCGGCGGCAACTTCAAGCGCCATCTGGGGTAAAGACCCTTCAAAATGCCGAAGCACCACTCGTCAGAGTGGTGCTTTTTGCTGACTTTATAGGAAACCGGACGCGGCAAACGGGTACATTTTGCGCACTGTTTACGTCCCGCGAACGTCAACCGGGCGCCGCGTCCGCCTGTGCTGCACAAATGAAAGGTAAACGAAATCTCGCGCAGAGCGGTAACGTTATCATAGTATCATATTCCTTTACGCAAATCAACTAATAATTTACATAAACTTAATGGTCAAAAATTGTTCATTTTTACGTCTTGAAAGTTGAAAAATGGCGGCGTATATTTATGTTTGTCATCCGGGAATGCCATTTCGTGGCGTAAGAATATGGAAATGCAACTATTTCCATGCGCTTCTTTCGCGATTTTAATTGCGAAAGACGCGCGCTTCTGCGCGCCGGGTGTTAAGAAACCGTTAGGGAACAGGAGGCGCTTGTTATGACCAGACAGGAGGCTGTCGATCGCCTGTGCGACGTGTATGCCGGCAGCTACGATGTGACCCGCTGCGACGAGAACGAACATTCTCTCGCCGCCACCATGGACTTCTACGCCACCGCAGAAAAGTACGTGCTCTCCAAAAAGGCCAAGCTCTGGGAGGCCAACAGCTTCGAGTATGTGTACCTGTTCAACGTTCCCCATCTGACGAAGGAGATCTACGAGAAGTGCGAAAGGCTGGCCTACGAGCAGGGCATGGCGCGCATCTCCCCCAACCCCAAGCACATGTACACCTATATTACGGCGCTGTTCGTCTGCGACAGCTGCGACGAGGCGTGAACAGATGGAACAGATTCCTAATCCTGCTATCCGTCGTCGTGCTTTGGAAAATCTGGAACGTATTTCCGAGGGACAACGGGATTTCAGATTCTAATTAATAAAGTTTGAATTTTATGCAAGAAACACCTCGTGCCAACCGCCTGCATATCGGGCTATTTGGCAAACGCAATAGTGGAAAGTCATCGCTGATTAATGCCCTTACTAATCAGGAAGTAGCTTTGGTTTCGGACATAGCAGGAACAACCACTGATCCTGTATATAAAGCAATGGAAATACATGGAATAGGTCCATGTGTTTTCATTGATACCGCAGGACTTGATGATGAAGGTGAACTGGGAGCACTTCGTATCCAGCAGACTATGCGTGCTATGGATCGCACTGACATTGCATTATTAGTGTGCACAGGAGATGATATAGAGAAAGAACTTGAATGGAGTCGTTTGTTGAAAGAGAAAAATATTCCAGTAATATGGATATTGAATAAAGCAGATTTGCTGACAGACGTTACTTCTACAATTCGTTCGATAGAAAAAAAATGTGGACAGGTTCCCCTTGGAGTAAGTGCCTGTACTAAACAAGGAATGGAAGATATCCGTCGTAGTCTGATTGCTAAATTACCTGATGAAACAATGTCGCGAGGGATTGTTGGCAAACTGGTGGAAGAAGGAGATACGGTAATGCTCGTTATGCCACAAGATATTCAGGCTCCTAAAGGCAGACTAATCCTTCCTCAAGTCCAGACAATTCGTGAATTACTTGACAGGAAGTCGTATGAAAAATAAAGAGCTTCATTCGGAATTTACTTTTCAAATTGAACCCAAACATTTTTTAAGCACAACTATTTGACATACTGTAATGATGTTTTGGTAAGTATGTTAAAATATGCAGATGAAGAAAAAATGGCAAGCGTCAGTATTGATCTTGGTAATGGTGAAAATATAGAATTTGAACAAGATGAAAAATGGCAAGAGTGGCTCATAACAGGCGTTCAGCCCCAGTCTGAGACCGTTTGGCGTCAGGCTTCTACCTTCAACGTCCCCCGCATCGCCTTCATCAACAAGTATGACCGCGTGGGCGCTGACTTCTTCAACGCTATCGAGACCATGAAGGATCGTCTCGACGCCAACGCCGTGGCCGCTCAGGTCCCGATGGGCGCCGAGGACAACTTCTGGGGCGTCATCGACCTCGTCACCATGACTGCTTGGGACTTCAAGGCCGACGACAAGGGCATGACCTATCCCGAGCCGATGGACGAGATCCCGGCTGAGTTCGCCGACATCGCTGCCACCAAGCGCGAGGAGCTCCTCGACGCTGCTGCCAGCTTTGACGACGAGCTCATGGAGAAGATCCTCATGGAGGAGGACTTCACCGTCGAGGAGCTCAAGGCTGCTCTGCGCAAGGGCGTTCTGGCCAACGAGCTCAACCTCGTCTTTGTGGGCTCCGCCTACAAGAACAAGGGCGTCCAGGAGCTGCTCGACGCTGTCGTCGACTACCTGCCCAGCCCGCTCGACGTCGAGGCCGTCACCGGTACCGATCCGGACACCGGCGAGGAGATCCAGCGTCATCCTTCCTTCGACGAGCCCTTCTCCGGCCTGGTCTTCAAGATCATGACCGACCCGTTCGTCGGTAAGCTCACCTATGTCCGCGTTTACTCCGGCCGTGCCGAGTCCGGCTCCTACGTGGTCAACGCTTCCAACGGTCAGCGCGAGCGCCTCGGCCGCATCCTCGAGATGAACGCCGCCGAGCGTATCGACCGTGACGACGCTGCCGCCGGCGACATCGTCGCTTGCGTCGGCTTCAAGAACTCCACCACCGGTGACACCCTGTGCGCCGAGGGCAAGGAGATCGTCCTCGAGAAGATCGAGTTCGCTAAGCCCGTTATCGACGTTGCCATCGAGCCCAAGACCAAGGCCGAGCAGGACAAGATGTCCCTGGCTCTGACCAAGCTCGCCGAGGAGGACCCGACCTTCCAGGTGTCCACCAACCACGAGACCGGCCAGACCATCATCGCCGGCATGGGCGAGCTGCACCTCGAGATCATCGTCGACCGTCTGCTCCGCGAGTTCAAGGTTGACGCTAACGTTGGTAAGCCCCAGGTTGCCTACCGCGAGACCGCTGGTCACGACGTCGAGAAGGCTGAGGGCAAGTTCGTCCGTCAGTCCGGTGGTCGCGGTCAGTATGGCCACGCCGTCATCAAGCTCGAGAAGATGGAGGAGGGCTTCGGCTACGAGTTCGTCAACGCTATCGTCGGCGGCGTCGTGCCCAAGGAGTACATCCCGTCCATCGACAAGGGCATCCAGGAGGCCCTGAACACCGGTGTTATCGCCGGCTTCCCGGTCCTCGACGTTAAGGTCACCCTGTTCGACGGTTCTTACCACGAGGTCGACTCCTCCGAGGCCGCCTTCAAGATCGCCGGTTCCATGGCTATCAAGGACGCCCTCAAGAAGTCCGATCCGCAGCTGCTCGAGCCGATCATGGCTGTCGAGGTCGAGACCCCCGAGCAGTACATGGGCGACGTTATGGGCAACCTCTCCGGTCGCCGCGGCAAGATCGAGGGCATGGAGGATCGCAAGAACAGCAAGCTCATCCGTGCCAAGGTGCCGCTGGGCGAGATGTTCGGTTACGCTACCGACCTTCGCTCCCAGACCCAGGGCCGTGCATCCTACACGATGCAGTTCGACTCCTACGAGCCTGTGCCCAAGGGCGTTCAAGAGGAGATCATCAGCAAGGCCGGCGGCAACGCTTAAGCGTTGAACGTCCGAAAGCTTAACGGAGGAAATGAAAGTGGCTAATCAGAAGATTCGCATCCGCCTCAAGGGATACGATCATGAGATCGTGGATCAGTCCACCAAGCTCATCGTCGATACCGCCCAGAAGACGGGTGCCAAGGTTTCCGGTCCTATTCCGCTGCCGACGGAGCGCAACATGTACTGCGTCATCCGCTCGCCGCATGTGAACAAGGACTCCCGCGAGCAGTTCGAGATGCGCACGCACAAGCGCCTCATCGACATCCTCGACCCCACCTCGGGCACCGTTGATTCGCTCATGCGTCTCGACCTCCCCGCTGGCGTCGACATCGACATCAAGCTCTAAGCGATATCGCTCATAGCTTACAGGGCCCCGCTGCCGTTACGGTAGCGGGGCCCTTTTGTTTTGAATGATGGTTTGGACTGCCGGGTAATGCTGCCGAGCCGATGGCTGCGGCGCCCTAATCGCTTAAGTGGCGCAAAGACGCCTCCTCAAAATGGAAGAAACGCAAGCCGTCTTTCGTTTCGATGCACGCGCGACCAAAGCCATCGACCGTTTTAAAGATGCCTCGCGCCAGCTCGTCTCCAGTGGGGGAGCGGGCGATAACGTGCTCTCCAATCCAATTGAGGTGAGCGACATATTCGCCGTGGACGGGCGCGAGCGGTCCGGTGTTTTCTTCCATGGAGTTGAGGCGTTCTGCCCAGGCATCTACGGCGTCTATAACGGCGTGATAGACCTCATCGAGGAGCATGTCGACGGTAGGAACGTTTTCGTTAAGGTCCGAGAGGCCAATTGCCGCCAGGCCGCCATCGGGCACCTCCTGGGGCGTGTAGTTTACGTTGACGCCAATGCCGCAGACGGCGAAGGGCCCGCCCTCGTTGTCACGAGCCGCCTCGACTAAGATGCCGCCAAGCTTATGTCCTCGTGCGACGAGGTCGTTGGGGCATTTGAGGCCGATCTCGTTAGCAAGACCCTGCTTTTCGAGCGCCTCGAGCACCGCTAGGCCGCTGACGGCGGCAAGACCAGAGTACTTTGCGGGATTAACGCATGGACGCAGGACAATCGAAAGCAATAGGTTGCCGGCGGTTGAGTCCCACTTGTGCCCGCGCCGACCGCGTCCTGCTGTCTGAGCCCGGGCGGCAAGTCCTGTGCCGTGCGGCGCCCCCTGTTTTCCTGCTTCGAGCAGGTCATCGTTGGTCGATCCGGTTACGTCGACCACTGTTAAACGTAAATCCATAACAGCTGGTACCTCCTAAGGTAATAAGGCAATCGCGTAATGGTGTCGAGAGATAGACACAATGTGAAGCCTTTGTCGCATTTGGACAATTTAATGTTAACACGTCAACAACGACTGAAATGCGTTATCCTCTCTTGGTCGATGTAAACACGTCAACAACTCAAAGGAGGTTAGTGATGGGTTTCACGATTCTTGGAACAGGTTCGGCACTTCCTGAGCGCAGTGTTTCCAATGACGAGCTGTCCGAGTTCCTCGATACCTCGGATGAGTGGATTTTTACTCGCACAGGTATCAAGAGCCGCCACGTCTGCACCGCCGAGTCACTTGACGACCTTGCCGTAGCGGCGAGCGAGCGGGCACTCCAGGTGTCCGGAATCGACGCGAGCCAGCTGGATCTGATCGTCTGCTCGACGACGACGGGTGACCACCTTGTTCCCGCTGAGGCGTGTGCCGTTGCTGAGCGACTAGGCGCGACGTGCCCTGCCTTCGATGTCTCGGCGGCTTGTGCCGGCTTCGTATTTGCGCTCGATGTCGCCGAGGGCTATATCGCCCGCAGCCGTGCCGAGCGCGTGCTTGTTGTTGCTGCCGAGCAGATGACGCGCGCGCTCGACTGGACCGACCGTGCCACCTGCGTGCTTTTTGGCGATGGGGCAGGCGCCGCAGTGATTGAAGCTGGGGGAGACAGCCCCCTTGCCGTTGAGCTTTCGACGGCGCCCGACGTCGAGACGTTGCGCGTTCCCGGTCTGGTCGGTACCTCGCCGTTTAAGGCTTCCGCAGATAGCGCGAGCGTGCTGTCCATGAATGGCCGCCGCGTGTTCAAGTTCGGCGTCAACGCCATCTGCGACACGGTCCATAAGCTTGCGATCGATGCGGGCATTTTGGTCGAAGACATCGATCATTTTGTATTCCATCAGGCTAACGAACGAATCCTGAGCCAGGCGGTCAAGCGCCTGGGCGTGCCGGACGAGCGCGTGGTTCGCACGTTGCGCGAGACCGGCAACATTTCGAGCGCATGCATTCCGCTTGCCCTCGACCGGCTGGCAAACGCCGGTGCACTTCACACAGGCGACACCATCGCCTTGGTTGGATTTGGCGCCGGTCTGGATATAGGTGGCTATCTGCTTCGTTGGAAGTAGTCGCACATAGGAAATAAAAACGCCCTAGGGCACAACCAAAGGAGAACTACCATGGCAGATCAGAAGACCTTCGAGCGCGTTTGCGACGTTATCCGCGAGACCGCCGGTCTTGACGATGTCGAGATGAAGCCCGAGTCCACGCTCGAGGAGATTGGTCTCGACAGCCTGGGCACCGTCGAGATCCTCGTTGCCGTCGAGGACGAGTTTGGCATCCAGCTCGATACCGAGGAGAACCCCAAGACGGTCGGCGAGTTCGCCGATACGGTCGAGGCGGCATTGGAGAAGTAGAGATGCTCAAGACTCCTCTCTGCGATCTGCTCGGTATCGAAAAGCCCGTGTTCCAGGGCGGTATGGCCTGGATTGCCGATGCCTCGCTGGCGTCCGCAGTGTCCGAGGCGGGTGGCTTAGGCATCATCGCGGCCATGAACGCCGACGCCAACTGGCTTCGCGACCAGATTCATGAGCTGCGCGCCAAGACGGATAAGCCCTTTGGCGTCAACGTCATGCTCATGAGCCCGTTTGCCGACGAGGTTGCACAGGTCGTGATTGACGAGCGAGTGCCGGTCGTCGTGACGGGCGCCGGCAATCCCGCCAAGTACATGAAGGCGTGGAACGAGGCGAGCATCAAGGTCATCCCGGTCGTTGCCTCGGTGGCGCTGGCGCGCCTCGTGGCACGTCGTGGAGCCACGGCGGTTGTTGCCGAGGGTACCGAATCGGGCGGCCATATTGGCGAGACCTCGACGATGGCACTGGTGCCGCAGGTCGTCGATGCGGTCGACATTCCCGTTGTGGCCGCCGGCGGTATTGCCGACGGCCGCGGCGTCAGTGTAGTACCCAGCTTTGCCTTGTTACTGCCATACACCGACAAATCTCCTTCAAAAATACCGGGAGTATAATCCATCGGACCTCCCATCAGACGAGTAAACGGAAGAATGGTCTGGTGGTCCGGACGAATGCCGTTGAACGATTCAAACTCCGTCCCTCGCGCCGACTCCTGCGCAATCCAGTTGGGATAGGTACGGCATAAGCCGGTCGGACGAACCGCTTCGTGCGAATTAACCATAATCTTATACTGAGCCGCCTTTTCTGCTACACGGTTGTAATGGTTCACCATCCACTGTCCGTCGTGATGCTCACTACGTGGAATAATCGGGCCTACATATCCGGTTTTCACCGCATCATATCCGTTGTCTTTCATGAAACGGAAGGCATCATCCATCTGACGCTCATAATCTGCCACAGACGAAGTAGTTTCATGATGCATGATAATCCTTACCCCTTTGGAAGCCGCATACGTCTGTAACTCCTTCACGTCAAAATCTGGATAAGGAGTAGTAAAGCTATAGATAAACTCTTTGGCATACGCATAGTTATCTTCCCATCCTTCATTCCATCCTTCCACCAGCACGGCGTCAAATCCGTGTTTGGCTGCAAAGTCGATGTATTCTTTCACATGAGCTGTATTGGCTCCATGATGTCCGTTAGGTTTCAGTTGCTTGTAATCAGTCTGTCCAATCACGACATCCTGCGTATCGGTATAAGCCCATGTAGAGCCTCCTCCCGTGAAGTATTCCCACCACACACCAACGTATTTAGTCGGCTTTATCCAGGAAGTATCTTCTATCTTACACGGCTCATTCAGATTCAGAATCAGGTTGGAAGCCAGAATATCACGGGCGTCGTCGCTCACAATAATCGTACGCCACGGAGTCACACTTCCAGTCTGAATGTATCCCTTATTTCCATTCTTATCGGGCGTCAAGTGTGCACTCATAAGATAAGTCTCTGCATCCAGGTTCAAATGCATGGCCGGATAATTTACCAGTGCTGCTTCATGAATATTGATATACAGTCCGTTATCCGACTTCAGCATAAGCGGAGTCTGTACAGCCAGATTCGGAGTCGGTGATTTACAAGCCAAAGGTTCATTACGGGCCTCATCAATTAAAAGAGGTACTTCCGAAAGGCGGGAGGTAGTTATCTGAAATTCATTGGTATCGTAATCAGCCGGAATCCAGAAGGCTTTATGATTGCCAGCCAGCTGGAATTCTGTCAGTTCTTCTTTCAGAGTAAAATGACGCAGATTACTTTGCACGGGGAATTCATAACGGAATCCCAGTCCGTCATTAAATAACCGGAAGCGGATATTCAAGAGTCTGCCGGATTTTTCTTGTTTCAATGCCACCCACAACTCCTTGTGATGATCGCTAATCTCACTGTTCTGCCCCCACACCGTATTCCAGACCGTATTGCAACTATCTATCTTCGTTTCCACCACACTAAAGTTACGGTCAAAAGCAATCGAAGGACTTATCTGAAAGCCCATTTTGCTTTCGTTTATCACTTCTTTTTCTTTGTACATTAACGAATAGACTGGTTTGCCTTCGTCGGATAGATGAAACTGCATTTTAAGGTTCCCATCGGGCGAAGTCAATGTCTGCGCATTTACAGCCACAGATGCCGCCAGTAACCCAAGCCATACAAAAATCATTCTCATCGCTGTATGTTTTTATGTTAGTTGTATTTATTTATCCTAAGTATTATTATAACAATCACACACGCAAAAACACTTACTATACCATTATAAAATAAGAATAAAATTTGACTTTTTCTGCTACGCATTACAACATCACACAGCAATATTTCGAAATCCTGCTGACATCAAGTCCACAACGTTCTTTTATATTCTATGTTTCTCGGGGCAAAAACCTAGATTTCCCATCAGAAAAACAAAGGTTTCTGCCCCAAGAGACATAAGGTTTACAAACGGGAGACATACAATCCATGCCCGCATTATAAAAAGGACCTCAGGCGACTTTTACTTTAACGTTACCGGTATCTGGCATGATTAATTCTCCAGCCTATAGACATATAGCTGGTCCAATACCACACCTTCATCTAATGCCTGTATAATAATTCGATGTCTTTGATTCCCCCGTAAAGGAAACTTCAAACGAAGTATTGCCTGATTCGACAAGACATTCTGTTTCCACTCTTCACTACGGCCATAAGTACGATAAGACACAGGAAGCGACTGCACCTCATCTAAAGAAACTTGCACGCGCAATTCATTTCCAACCACTGGATGTGCCGGAAGAAGACGAAGTTCCACTTCTACCGAGTCTGCCGGACACCCGTCAAAGTGAAACACCACTGAGGAGTCTTTTGAAATACCAGCTGCCATACCTTCGTACCCCAATCCCTCGCACGGCAACAGATTACCTTCTATGGCCTCCAGGCCATTCCATTTAAAGAGATAGGAGCGAGCAGATTTCAAAGAATCAGTAGCCGTACTTCTCGGAATCCGTTGATATACGGACAAATTACGGGGTTTATAATCCATAAAACCTTGCCATTTCCCCTGGTTGTACCTATGTGTCAGCGATACAATACTGTCGAACGCCTGTTCACTCAATTGCCAATCAGCCCTTCCGTGACGGGCCAACTGTGCATACAGGCATTTCTTATTCATCTGTGAAGCTCCCTGTACGGGATACTGTACCAAATGAAAATAAGCAGTACGCTTTGTTTCAGGCATTCTTCTGCTCCATATTTCCGCACGGTCTTCAAGAGACTGGTAAAGCGACAATCGCTTCCGGATTTCCCCCTCACTCCAAGGAAGGTCGGTAACGATTTTGTATTTCGGATCTTTCTCTTCGGTTCTTGTATGCCCCATAAACTCCGGTTTACGGATGTATGCCAACCGGTAATGCTCCTGCAACAAAGGTAACAGAGCAGAAGCTGAAACAGTCCCGAACTCCCGATCTCCGGTCAGCACACTTTCCAGATGCATATGTTCCGGTACTTCATACCATGGAATGACGGTTCCTACTCCGTGATAACAGAAGACAGAAGAAGATGGATAGGCCAGATCTGCCTCCGGATCATAATCATTGGCTTTCAGCACATCCTCTTCATTATGACAGGGACCATACCCATGGAAGACACAGGTCAGTCTGCCACGCCCTTTGGTATACGAAGTCACATCCTTCTGATAATTTTTAATACATTCTCCCGGGACGCTTCCGGTCAGTAAAGCCATCTCCCCTTCCTGCTCCGGCAGACCCATGGTGGCTCCCATACGTTCCAGATCTGACATGGCACGTCCTACATTTTCTGCGGGAATCTCCAACCGGAAATCATACCATGGCTCCAGCAAAATGCTCTGCGTCTTTCTAAGGCCCTGCCTTACTGCCCTGTAAGTTGCCTGCCGGAAGTCTCCACCCTCCGTATGTTTCAAATGAGCACGTCCTGCCAGC
>OHBJ01002121.1_pt1 | contig 13487 bp, 12 predicted proteins | sample 1577241 | NCBI WGS metagenome assembly OHBJ01 (sample SAMEA3541594, study PRJEB24748) | human gut metagenome | biome: human gut; feature: human-associated habitat; material: faeces | place: China | collected 2012
AATTTGCCGGCAGGTGACTATACTTTTTATATAAAAGCAGCGAACAATGACGGTAAATGGAATGAAGAACCGACTGTACTTCATATTCGCGTCCTGCCTGTTTGGTACTGTACCTGGTGGGCACTTTCATTGTTTGCTCTGTCTTTCATGTTGGTGGTATTTGGCATTGTCCGCTATTTCTGGTTGCGTAAAAGTATGCAGGCTGAAATTCTTATGGAAAGACTGGACAAGGAGAAACAGGAAGAAATCAGCCAGATGAAAATCCGTTTTTACGTTAATATATCACACGAATTACGTACTCCGCTCACCCTGATTGTAGCACCACTGCAAGAATTGCTAAGTCGCATATCCGGACATTGGGAACATGAACAGTTACTGTATATACAAAGAAATACCAACCGCTTGCTGCATCTCGTCAATCAGTTAATGGATTACCGACGGGCAGAGTTGGGAATCTTTGAACTAAGACTGGTAAGTGCCAATGCCTACAAAAGAGTTTTGAATAGTTTCATGAACTATGAAAGTTTGTCGAAAAAAAAAGATATAGACTATAATTTCTATACGGAATTGCAGGACAAAGAACTGTTATTCGATGAAAACTATCTGGCGCAGAACAGCCGAATCGGTAATATTTCGTATTTTTGAGCTAAAGCTCCAAGATAGATTGCGGCTCGGCATAAAAAATGAGCAAGCTCATTTTGTTCTGCTCTCGCCTTTTGCTATATTTGCCTCGTATAAACTTTAAAAGACACGATTATGAAAAAGTATGTTTGCACAGTATGCGGTTACGTGTACGATCCCGAGTTGGGAGATCCTGAGAGCGGCATTGAGCCGGGTACGGCTTTTGAAGATATTCCCGATGATTGGGTTTGCCCTCTCTGCGGAGTAGGTAAGGAAGATTTCAAGCCGGAAGACTGACGCTTCGATTGAAATCTGTTTGATTTGAGTTTTTTATCGAGGAGCTCCGTTACGTTTGTAGTTCGGAACATCCGTTTACGATTTAAGCGGCATTCTTTTAAGGAATGCCGCTTCTGTATAAAGATTAAGGGAAGAACAGATGTCTGCTCTCCCCTTAATCTTTTCTGACTTTTTATTGCGGACGGCGGCTTAGATGTCGTCGTTGCCGTATTCGCTCCAGCTCTTGATTGCGAGGTCGTCGATGTTTATGCGGCAGAATGCCGAGATAAAGGCTTCGGCCAAGCGTGAGTTGGTTATTAGCGGTACGTTGAGGTCGATTGCCGCGCGACGAATCTTGTAGCCGTTTCCGAGTTCGCTTTCGCTGAGGTTTTTCGGAATGTTGACCACGAGATCGATTTTATGTTCGTGCAACATTTCGAGTGCCTGTGGCTGGCCTTCCTCGCTGGGCCAGTAAACAAGCGTGTTGGCTATTCCGTTGTCGTTGAGGTAGCGCGATGTTCCGCCGGTGGCGTAGAGTGTGAAACCGTGCTTTTCGAGCATGCGGCAGGCGTCGAGCATTTCGGCTTTCTGCTTGGCCGAACCGGTGGAGAGGAGTATGTTCTGTTTGGGTATTTTATGGCCGACGGAGAGCATACTTGTAAGCAGGGCCGAGCCGGTGTCGTCTCCCAGGCAGCCTACCTCGCCGGTGGAGGCCATGTCGACTCCCAATACGGGGTCGGCTTTCTGAAGACGGTTGAACGAGAACTGGCTTGCCTTTATACCTACGTATTCGAGGTCGAACAAGTTTTTTTCGGGGCGTTCCACTTTGCGGCCGAGCATTATTTTCGTTGCCAGCTCGATGAGGTTTAGTTTCAGAACCTTGCTTACGAACGGGAAGCTTCTCGAAGCGCGGAGATTGCACTCGATAACTTTTATTTCGTTGTCTTTGGCGAGGTATTGTATGTTGAACGGGCCGCTGATATGGAGCTGTTTTGCTATGTGGCGGGAGATTTTCTTTATTCTTCTCACCGTTTCGACATATAGTTTCTGAGGCGGGAACTGTATTGTGGCGTCTCCGGAGTGAACTCCTGCGAACTCTATGTGCTCGCTTATGGCATAGGCTATGATATTGCCGTTCTGGGCCACGGCATCCATTTCGATTTCCTTTGCGTGTTCTATGAAGCGGCTTACAACGACGGGGTGGTCTTTTGAAACTTTGGCTGCCAGGCGCAGGAAGCGTTCGAGCTCTTCGTTGTTGGAGCATACATTCATTGCTGCTCCCGAGAGCACGTAGGAAGGACGCACGAGTACGGGGAAACCTACCTTGTCGATGAACTTGTGTATGTCGTCCATGTTGGTAAGTGCGCTCCATTCGGGCTGGTCAACGTTGATCATTCCGAGCATTTCGGAGAACTTCTCGCGGTCTTCGGCGTTGTCGATGTTTTTGGCCGATGTTCCTAAGATTGGAACACGCTGCTCGTCGAGACGTACAGCAAGGTTGTTTGGTATCTGGCCTCCGGTAGATACGATTACGCCGTAGGGTAATTCCAGCTCGATGATGTCCATTACGCGTTCGAATGTCAGCTCGTCGAAGTAGAGCCGGTCGCACATGTCGTAGTCGGTCGAGACGGTTTCGGGGTTGTAGTTTATCATAATGCTTCGGAAACCTTCCTGGCGAATGGTCTGCAGCGCCTGCACTCCGCACCAATCGAATTCTACGGAACTTCCTATGCGGTAAGCGCCCGAGCCGAGAACGATTACCGAACGGTTGTCGCGTTCGTAGTTTATATCGTGCGAGCAGGCGTTGTAACTCATGTAAAGGTAATTGGTCTGTGCAGGATATTCGGCGGCAAGCGTGTCTATCTGTTTCACGTAAGGAACGATTCCTGCCTGTTTGCGTCGAGCGCGAACCAATAGCATGGCTTTGTTCATGCCCATCTCTTTCTCTAATTTCAGAGCGCGTGCAATTTGGAAATCGGAGAACCCTTGCGATTTGGCACGTCGGATAAGTTCGTTGTCGAGAACGTTAATGTTGGGGCAGGCCTTTAACTGTTCGTTCGTTTCGTAAATATTGAATAGCTTCTGGAGGAACCACTTGTCTATCTTTGTAAGATCGTGAATCTTGTCGATAGTGTAATTTTCTCTGAAAGCTTCATAAATGGCGAAGATGCGCTTGTCGGTAGGTTCTTTGAGCGCAACGTCTACGTCTTTTATTTCGAGATCTTTATTGTCTACGAATCCGTGCATTCCCTGGCCTATCATTCGGATACCTTTCTGAATGGCTTCTTCGAACGTTCTGCCTATTGCCATTACTTCGCCTACGGATTTCATGCTTGAACCGAGCTCGCGGTCCACGCCGCGGAATTTGCTGAGGTCCCAGCGAGGTATTTTACACACCACATAGTCGAGGGCGGGTTCGAAGAAAGCACTCGTCGTTTTGGTGATGGAGTTTTTCAGTTCGAAAAGTCCGTATCCCAATCCTAATTTGGCTGCAACGAAAGCAAGCGGATAGCCTGTGGCTTTTGAGGCGAGGGCAGAAGAACGGCTCAGGCGAGCGTTTACTTCTATAACGCGGTAATCGTCGGAGTACGGGTCGAACGCATACTGCACGTTGCATTCGCCTACAATACCTATGTGACGGATAATTTTTATGCTGAGCGCGCGTAATTTGTGGTAATCGTGGTTTGTAAGCGTTTGCGACGGGGCAACGACTATGCTTTCGCCTGTGTGAATGCCGAGCGGGTCGAAGTTCTCCATGTTGCATACCGTTATGCAGTTGTCGTAACGGTCGCGAACTACTTCGTATTCTATTTCTTTCCAGCCGCGCAGGCTTTTTTCAACGAGCACCTGAGGAGAGAACGAGAACGCTTTTTCTGCAATCTTGTTCAATTCCTCTTCGTTGTCGCAGAACCCCGAACCCAAACCGCCTAAAGCGTAAGCGGCGCGTATTATGACCGGATAACCGAGCTCTTTTGCCGCTTTGCGGGCTTCCTCTATGTTCTGGCAGGCTTCGCTGCTTATCGTTTTTATGTCTATTTCGTTCAAGCGTTCAACGAACAGTTCCCTGTCTTCGGTGTTGATTATAGCTTCAACAGGAGTTCCTAATACTTTTACGCCGTATTTTTCGAGAATGCCGTTTTTGTGAAGTTCCACACCGCAGTTGAGCGCCGTTTGCCCGCCGAAAGCCAGCATTATTCCTTGCGGACGTTCTTTTGCGATTACCTTTTCTACGAAAAACGGTGTTACCGGCAGGAAATAGATTTGGTCGGCAACTCCTTCGCTTGTCTGTACTGTTGCGATGTTCGGGTTTATGAGAATAGTCTCAATGCCTTCCTCGCGCAAGGCCTTCAATGCCTGCGAACCAGAATAATCGAATTCCCCGGCTTCGCCTATTTTTAAGGCTCCCGAGCCTAACAGCAAAACTTTTTTGATATCTGCTTCTTTCATCTTATATTCTTAGTTCATTTAATGAGTTTCAAGTATTCGTCAAATAAAAATTCTGTGTCGAGAGGACCGCTGTAGGCTTCAGGATGGAACTGTGCGCTGAACCAGGGACTGCTTTTGTGGCGAATTCCTTCGTTTGAGCCGTCGTTCATGTTTATGAACAGTGGCTCCCAATCGTTGGGAAGAGTTGCATTGTCGACAGCATATCCGTGATTCTGGCTAGTTATGTAGCATTTGTTCGTTCCTACCTGGCGAACCGGTTGGTTGTGGCTTCGGTGCCCGTATTTAAGTTTGTATATCTTTGCTCCGGCGGCTTTTGACAACAACTGGTTACCCATACAAATGCCCATGCACGGCCGGATGTCGGAAGAACCAAGAAACTTGTGTATGTTATCAACTGTTTTCGAGCATGTGTCGGGGTCTCCGGGGCCATTGGCCAGGAAAAGTCCGTCGAATTCCATTTCGTTGAAGTCGTAGTCCCAGGGAACACGTATTACTTCTGCTCCGCGTTCTATCAGACACCTTATAATATTGTTTTTGACGCCGCAGTCTACGAGTAATACTTTTCTCTTGTCTTTGCCTTCGTTGTATCTGATTATTTCTTTGCAGGAAACCTGGCTTACATAATTAACGCCTTCGTATTCTGCCGTAGGGATATTTTCGGGGTCGTCATCGAAAATGATTTTTCCCATCATAACTCCGTGCTCGCGCAATACTTTTGTTAATGCGCGGGTGTCTATGCCTGTAATTCCTGGAACGTTTTCGCGTTTAAGCCAGGCGGAAAGGCTTTCAACAGCACTCCAATGGCTGTATCCTTCGCTGTAGTCGCTCACTATTATTGCCGAGGCATAAATCTTGTCGCTTTCCATATAGGTGGCAATGCCGTTTGGCTCGATAGTAAAGGGAGGCACACCGTAATTTCCAATCAAAGGATAAGTCAGTGCCATAAGTTGTCCTGCGTATGAGGGGTCGGTAAGGCTCTCCGGATATCCTGACATTGCCGTATTGAAAACGACTTCGCCTGCTATTGGTCTTTCTGCACCGAATGAACTTCCGTGAAAACTTGTCCCGTCATCCAGAAGGAGTGTTACTTTTCTCATTATATTTGATTTTATATTGTTCATCCAAAGGAGTCTGTTAGTTGTTCTTTTTTGAATAAATATTTTCTATATAGTCAATGAATGCTTGGTTTACGCGCTTTATACCTCCAGTGGTAGGATAATTTCCGCTGAAATACCAGTCTCCGGGGGAATCGGGACATGCCTTGTGAAGATTGTCGATTGTCTGGAAAACTATTTCAACGTCGGCTTTTATTTCTTTTGCTTTCAGAATTGCGGCCATTTTGTTTGAAATGTCTTCATCGGTAAATGAAGAATATATATCGCGTACGAAGTTCTGCATCTTTTCTTTCGGCAGATTTTCCTGTGCCTTGCATTTTCGGTAGGTATCGCTGATTACGTACTGCTTGCCCCAATCTTCAAGAAGTGCAATAGCCGATCTGAAGGCTATGAATTCGTCGAGGTTGGCCATGTCTATTCCGTAATAATCGGGGTAACGGATTTGCGGCGAAGATGAAACGATGACAATCTTTTTAGGGTTCAATCTGTCGAGTATACGTATTATGCTTTCACGCAGGGTTGTGCCTCTTACAATGCTGTCGTCTATTATTACGAGGTTGTCTTTTTTCGGAACGAGGCTTCCATAAGTTATGTCGTAAACGTGTGCCGCAAGATTGTTCCTGCTGTTTCCTTCTGCAATGAAAGTTCGCATTTTTATGTCTTTCCATGCTACTTTTTCAGAGCGGATTCTTTTGTTCAGGATTTTTCCGAGTTCTTCGTTCGTAGGATTGTGCCCGAGCGCTTTTATCTCGGCTATTTTCTTTTTGTTGAGGTAGGCGTTGAAACTTTCCATCATTCCGTAGAATGCTGTTTCTGCCGTGTTCGGGATGAATGAGAATACTGTGTTGTCGGTATCGTAGTTTATTGCTTTCAGTATTTGGTCGCGCAGTTCTGCTCCTAAGGCTTTTCTTTCTTTGTATATGTCTCTGTCGCTTCCACGGCTGAAATAAATTCTTTCAAAGGAGCAGGAACTCGGTCTTTTTGCTTCAATAATCTGCTCGAACCGCACTTCGCCTTTCTTGTTTATGATAATGGCCTGACCGGCTTTCAGTTCGTGAACGTCTTCTGTGTCGAGATTGAACGATGTCTGTATAACCGGTCTTTCGGAAGCTATTGCAACCGTTTCTTCGTTTTTGTACCAGAAAGCGGGGCGTATTCCCCAGGGGTCGCGCATGACTATCGTTTCTCCGCTTCCTGTTATGGCGCAGATTACATAACCGCCGTCCCATAGGTGAGCCGAATTGCGGAACACGTTTGCGATGTCGATTTTTTCTTCTATGTATCTGGTTATGTCTTTGCCTGCTAATTTCCGGTTGCGTGCTTCGTTGTAAAGTCTTTCGTTTTCGTTGTCGAGGCAATGTCCGAGTTGCTCGAGCAGCAGATAGGTATCCGCATTGTTGCGCGGGTGCTGGCCCTGCGAGGTTAGATGTCCGAAAACTTCGTCTACGTTTGTTATGTTGAAATTTCCGCAGATGCAAAGGTTGCGTGCCTGCCAACTGTGACGCCTAAGGAAAGGATGTATGTAGGTAAGCCCGCTGCGTCCTGTCGTTGAGTAACGCAGGTGTCCCATGTAGATTTCTCCTGCAAAGGGATAGTGCTTTTCGGCGAAATTGGCGTCGGCCATCCGTTCGCGCGGTATATTACGGAGGCTTTTCGACACTCTGCCGAAAATCTCCTGTATTGCGGTGTTTCCGGTTGCGCGTTCCCTGTAGATATATTCTTCTCCGGCGGGCGCCTGCATTTTAAGACATGCAATACCGGCACCCTCCTGTCCGCGGTTGTGCTGTTTTTCCATCATGAGATAGAGTTTTTCTATCCCATAATTCCAGGTTCCGTATTTTTCTTGGTAATGTGCAAGTGGTTTCAGCAGGCGAACCATTGCTATACCGCATTCGTGTTTTAACGGTTCCATTTGTTTGCTTTTTTTGTGGTTCCGGCAGAGCTCGGTGCGGCTTACCGGTCGATTGCAGTGTTTTAGTTTTGCAAATTTACGAAAATACGCAGTACATTATCCGTTGGCGCATAAAAAAAGCAAGAACAACGTTTTATTGATTAACGTATATTCTTGCTTATTCTATATTTTCGTTTATTCGTCTTTCAGAACGGATGATTATTTCTTCAGATGATTTTTTACAGCTTCGTTGGGAACCATTTGTTCATCGAAAATGTAGGCTCCGGTTTTGGGGCTTTTTACCATTTTGATGACTTTGCTGTAAGAGCGGCCGTCTTTTTTGCCTGTCTGCAGGGTTGCAACTACTTTCTTTGCCATGATTGATAGAATTTACTTGATTTCTTTGTGAACGGTCATACGCTTGAGTATGGGGTTGTATTTTTTAAGTTCCATACGGTCGGGCGTGTTTTTGCGGTTCTTCGTTGTTATATAGCGCGACGTGCCGGGCAGACCGCTTTGTTTCATTTCCGTGCATTCCAGGATAACCTGTACCCTGTTGCCTTTAGCTTTTTTTCCTGCCATAATTTAATCCTCTTTCTTTTAAGCTATGATTTTTATGCTTCTGATATCGCAATAGCCTTTTTCTATTGCACTGCGCAAAGCTGCGTCGAGCCCGATTTTATTGATTAATCGCAAACCTGCTGCCGAAATGGTAAGGCTTATCCAGCAGTCTTCTTCCTGGTAATAGAATTTTTTTGTAAACAGATTTACGTCGAACGTGCGCTTTGTACGTAATTTGGAATGGGCAACGTTATTTCCCATCATAGCGCGCTTTCCGGTGATTTGACAAATCTTTGACATCGTATTCTTATTTATTATATTCTTGTCGGGGTGCGTTTCGGACACACTCTTTCCGTCACGCTCTTTTCGGGTTGCAAAGTTACATTTATTTTTCTAAGTATAAGCATTTCTTGTGAAAAAACTTAATCATTTATGTTTTTTCTTCGTAAAAAACTGTGGCGTTCGTGCTCCGGATAGTTTGTAGTGCCCGATTGTAATCCGGATTCGTAGGCAAACATTAGATAGGTCGTGTATGTTTCGGGCTCTGGTGAAAATATGTGGGGAAGCATTGGTGCCGTAGGAAACCGGTATAGATGAATTTCCGCCTGAGCAGGATTTACTGCCGGAGTGTGTTCATTCGAGAATGAATTTTCGCTTTTCGTAGAATCCGTGGTGTTTTTCCTTATGGTTTTGCAGACAAAAACGGTCAGCTGCCAAGCACTTGAAAATCAGCAGGTGTATATGTAGCAAAAAATATGTCTGAGATATTTTAAATTATCTCAGACATATTTTGATTTATCTCCCTTGTATTTTCAATTTGCTGCGGGAAGTTTTTTACCGTGTGAAAAAAAATATTTTTTTCTCGGAGCCCCGATTCAAGATAAAATATCTGCCGCTGATTTTTCTCCGGTGCCTGTTTGCTTCAATGCCTGTAGCTTTCCGAACTGTGCAGGCAATTGCCGGAATGTTTAGGGAAGCTTTCGAATTACCTCAGAGGCTTGTTAATATATCATAATTGTTTTTCTCATACTCCGTTTGGCTGTATGAAAAAAATCGCGGTTCCATTTCCCGAAGTCCGTAGGAATTTTAGTCTTCTGCTTTGGCTTTGTAGGTTGACAGGAGCTCATGGAGCATTTGTATCGCTGTGAATGTTGCTATTGCAACGTTTTTGTCGCGACCCGAATCGAGCTCTAATTTGCGTGTTACTATTTTTTCTTCATTTCCTACAGCAATCCAGATTGTTCCTACCGGAACCTCGGGTGTTCCTCCGCCCGGGCCGGCAAAACCGCTTACGGCAACTGCAAAATCGGTGTGGAACAGTTTGTTCGAGCCTATTACGAGCTGTTTTACCACTTCTTCGCTTACAGACGTCTCTTTCTCTATCAGAAGTTTGTCAACGCCAAGAATTTCTTCTTTTACTTCGTCGGCATAGCAAACTATTCCTCCTAAATAATACTCGGAACTTCCGGGGGTGGCCGTGAGTACTGTCGCAATGCGTCCGGAAGTGCAACTTTCTGCCGTCGACAAAGTCATTTTTGACTTCCATAGCATTTCGTTTATGTCGCGGCTCATTATTCTAATGTCTAAATTCATGGTGAATGTATTTTTATTTTATTGTAACGCGTGAATATGCGGGCTTTTCTAACGGGCAAAAGTCCTTGTCAAGGTATTTGAAGTAGGCTGCAATCGAGATCATCGCTCCGTTGTCGGTAGTGTATCCGAACTTCGGAATGAAAATTTCCCAGCCCAGGGTTTCCGCTCTTTCCATGAAGGCCTGGCGCAGTCCGGTGTTGGCCGAGACTCCTCCGGCAACGGCAACCCTTTTTATTCCGGTGTCCTTTACGGCTGCTTCGAGCTTTTTCATAAGGATTTCCACGACAGTCCGCTCCAGAGAAGCCGCGAGGTCTTCCTTGTGGTGCTCTATGAAATCGGGGTCTTGCTTTATGTAATCCCTAAGTTCGTAGAGAAACGATGTCTTCAGTCCGCTGAAGCTGTAATCATAGCCCGCGATGTGCGGCTTGCTGAATGTGAACGCATTGGGGTCGCCTTTGCGTGCAAGTCTGTCTATTATGGGGCCTCCGGGGTAGCCGAGGCCCATGACTTTCGAGCATTTGTCTATGGCTTCGCCTGCGGCGTCGTCTATCGTCTGCCCGAGAATCTCCATTTTATTATATGCGTCTACCTTTACAATCTGGGAGTTTCCGCCGCTGACGAGCAGGCAGATGAACGGAAGCTCCGGAATGTGTGCCTCTTCCTCGCGGGTCTTTATGAAATGCGCAAGAATGTGCCCCTGCAGGTGGTTTACCTCAATCAAAGGTATTCCCAACGATAAAGCAAGGCCTTTGGCGAACGAAACACCTACAAGCAGCGACCCCATGAGCCCAGGGCCCAATGTCACACCGACGGCAGAAAGCTCTTCCGGCTTTATGCCCGCGCGTTTCAGCGCCGTGTCGATTGTAGGCACTATATTCTTTTCGTGGGCACGCGAGGCCAGCTCGGGCACAACGCCTCCATAAGCCTCGTGAACGGCCTGCGAGGCGGTTACGTTGCTGAGTAGGAAACCGTCTTGCACGACGGCAGCCGAAGTGTCGTCGCAGCTCGATTCTATTCCTAATATGGTGACTTTGTTGTTTGCTCGTTTTTGCTCCGTCATGCTTGTCTCTCCAAAAGGTTTAGTATGTGAGAATTTCCGGTCCGTTTTCGGTCATAACGAAAGTGTGTTCCCATTGTGCACTCGGCAGTTCGTCTTCGGTTACTACGGTCCAGTTGTCGGCCTCGTCTATGAAAACGTGCCAGTCGCCCATATTTATCATAGGCTCTATGGTGAAAACCATTCCCGGAACGAGTAACATTCCTTTTCCACGCTTGCGCGCATAATGTTCTACGTCGGGATCTTCGTGAAACTCCAGTCCTACGCCGTGTCCGCACAAGTCGCGAACGACAGAGAAGCCTGCGGCGTGTGCGTGTTTCGTTATCGCATAACCTATGTCGCTTAAAAAACCGAATGGCTTTGCGGCGTGCATTCCTATCTCAAGGCATTCGCGGGCGCAGTCTACGAGCCGTTGTTTTTCCGGCGTTGTTTTTCCGATTACGAACATGCGTGAGGCGTCGCTGAAGTAGCCGTCGAGAATTGTGGACACGTCAACATTGATTATGTCTCCTTCCTGCAGAATCTCGTCTTCGTCGGGAATGCCGTGGCACACTACTTCGTTGATACTCGTGCAGACGCTTTTGGGAAAGCCTTCGTAGTTTAGCGGCGCGGGTATGGCTCCGTGACTTATGGTGTAGTCGTAAACTATCCTGTCTATTTCGGCCGTGGACATTCCTGCGTGTATTTCTGCCGCAACTGCGTCGAGCACGCCGGTGTTTACCACTCCGCTGCGTCTTATTCCTTCTATTTGTTCTTCAGTCTTTATCAGGTTGCGGGGAGGTACTATCGCGCCCGATTCTTCGGCCGCCATTACGCGGCGTTCCAGCTCTGTAGGCTCAGCGCCTTCGGGGACGAACCACTTTTTTCTCCTTTTGTTCCGCATTTCTTTCTTGTTTCTGCGCGGCAGCGTGTGTTGAAACCGTTGCCTAAGGCTATATATATTATATAAGGTATTGCGACGAAATCGATTCGTTGTTTTCTATGCGGCGAATCGTTTCGGCGAACATTCCGGCTACTGTAAGCTGCTTTACCTTTGCGCAGCGGTTGGAATAGGGTATACTGTCGGTGAATACCATTTCCTCGAGCGAGGAATCTTGTATCCTGACGCTTGCCGGATCGGACATTACGCAGTGCGAGGCTATGGCTCTTACCGATCTCGCACCGTTTTCTTTCATCAGGTTTGCGGCTTTTGTAATGGTGCCGGCCGTGTCTACTATGTCGTCGACTATAACCACATCCATGCCTTTGACGTCGCCGATGATTTGCATTTCACCGACTACGTTGGCTCTCTTTCTTGTCTTGTTGCACAGCACGAGCGGGCAGTCGAAATACTTGGCGTAGGTGCTGGCGCGTTTGGAACCGCCTACGTCGGGGGTTGCTATACAGAGGTTTTCGAGTTTCAGCGAGGCTACATAGGGCATCATTACTGTCGATGCGTAGAGGTGGTCTACGGGGACGTCGAAAAATCCCTGTTCCTGGTCGGCGTGCAGATCCATTGTGATCATGCGGTCTATGCCGGCCACGCTGAGCAGGTCTGCCACGAGTTTGGCACCGATCGATACTCGCGGACGGTCCTTGCGGTCTTGCCGTGCCCAGCCGAAGTAGGGAATTACGGCGATGATGTTGCGCGCGGAGGCGCGTTTTGCCGCGTCGATCATAAGGAGCAGCTCCATAAGATTGTCGGAGTTGGGAAATGTGGACTGCACGAGGAATATGTCGCGGCCGCGAATGGATTCTTCGTATGAAATGGCAAATTCGCCGTCGGCGAATTTCGTGAACAGAAGTTTGCCGAGCGGGCAGCCCAGCTCTGCACAGATTTTTTCTGCCAGGTACTTCGATTTTGTACCCGAGAAAACCATATAAGGCAGTTTTTCGCTCATTGTATGAAAGGTTTGTCTGGTTGTTTTTATGTGTTCCTTGTTATGTAATGTCGTTTATCCCGATATTCTGCGCAGTGTCCTGAAATAATTTATCACTTCCTTGAAGTCCTGCGTCGATACGGCGTTGAATCTGTTCCACAGCGCGCCGAGAACGGCTGCTCCTCCGAATCCGTAATCCCGCAGCTTTGGAATGTTGGCTTCGCTTATGCCTCCGAGTGCGATGACTTTACTGTCTATCGTTCCGCGGTCGGCCGCATTTTGCAGGGCAGACTCGCTAAAAGCGGAGTGGTAGTCCGTTTTCGAGATACTGTTGAATATGGGGCTTAGGAATACGTACTTCATCTTTTTCTTGTATAGCTCCACCTCTTCCAATGAATGGCAAGAGCAGGTTACGCTGCCTCTATAATTCTCCGGCATTTCCGGATTGCGGCTGTTGAGGTGTATTCCTCCCAATTCGTATTTTTTTTTAAGGTAAAAATGGTCGTGCGTGATAATGCGGTCCCTGTATTCCTCGTTTACAAGCGACAGCAGCCGTTCTGCAATAACGGCATCGCTTCCCGGCTTGCGCAGGTGCAGGGCATCCAGCCCTTCGTCGAAAAGCGCATTTATTATTAAATGCTCCACTACGAAGAATTCGGGCGTGGTTATTACTATCAGTTTCATGCGCACGTTTTTTAAGCATGGCAAAAGTACAAAATTTGTATGAAATCTGTATTGTTGTAATGAATTAGTTGAGACTTGTTTGTGGTCTTGGCCGATAGCGCGCGGCGCGGTTCGCTTTTCCGGCGTGTGGTAGCGCACTCCGTGTGCCGATGTTGCAAGTTTATCCGGACGGTTAGGCCGTATCGGGAACGCTTGTGTATGACAAAGGGCTGTGTCTTAAATGTTTTGGAGCGTAACTGTATAAATCGGAGTGGGGCGTGCGGAAAATCAGCAAGGAAAAGTTTTATATCGAAACGTGCTCCTTGCGTAAAAAAATATTTTTTGTACATGGTAAAAAACTTCCCGCAGCAAATTGAAAATACATAGGAGATAATTCAAAATAT
>OHBJ01002127.1_pt1 | contig 13467 bp, 14 predicted proteins | sample 1577241 | NCBI WGS metagenome assembly OHBJ01 (sample SAMEA3541594, study PRJEB24748) | human gut metagenome | biome: human gut; feature: human-associated habitat; material: faeces | place: China | collected 2012
TCCTCCGCCTGCCGCCGCCCCAGGATCTGGACGAGCTACTCTTTTCCCTGATGACGCTCTACCGCCATGTGCCGTCCATCACCAACTTCCCGGTGTACCTGGGCAATCTGGACACCCTCATCGACCCCTTCCTGGACGGCTGGAGCGACGAGGAGGCGCGCAGGAAGCTACGCCTCTTCCTCAACTATCTGGACCGCACCATCACCGACTCCTTCTGCCACGCCAACCTGGGCCCGGCGGCCACCCGGGCGGGCCGCCTGCTGCTGGAGGTGCTCTCCGAGGTGCAGAACACCGTCCCCAACTTTACGCTGAAGTACGATCCCGAGGTCACTCCCGACGACTTCGCGGAGGCGGCCATCCGCTGTTCCCTGGCCTGCTCCAACCCCGCCCTGTGCAGCCATCCCGCCAACCGGGACACCTTTGACGACTACGGCGTGTCGAGCTGTTACAACATCCTGCCCATCCGGGGCGGCGCCTACACCCTCACCCGGGTTACCCTCACCCGCCTGGTGGACGACGCCCGGGGTGTGGAGCACTTTATGGAGGAGCTGCTCCCCGAGTGCCTGCGCCTGACGGCCGACTACATGAACGAGCGCATCCGCTTCCTGGTGGAGCAGTCCGGCTTCTTCCCCTCCAGCTTCCTGGTCCAGGAGGGCCTTATCTCCGCCGACCGCTTTCTGCCCATGTTCGGCGTCACGACCTTTTCTTCCACCTCTTCAAAGGGGATCATCTTCGCTTTCACATGAAAGGTATCCTTATATTTCCGGTTATCCACCTTCGCCGTTCCTTCGGTCAGAATCAGAACCACCTGATCCCCCTGTAAAAAAGACATGGTCTTTGCAATCATTCCGGGCTGTACACCAAGGACCTGCGCCGCCAGTGCCACCGTTGCCGTGGACTCCCCTAACGTAATGACATGATCTGAAAATCCTTTGCTCTCTAAATATGCTTCCGCTTTCTGTAACGACATGATGCTGCTCCCTTCTTCTTCCGTTCTGCCTTACGGTACTCTGTCAGAGTCTTCGCTATCGTATTATAATCCCGTTCAAACAAAATGTCACTGATTTGTCTGCTTAATATCTCCTCCGGAATCCTTTCCGAGACACGTTCCAGAATCTTGTCCACCACAAACCGCTTGCTCTTTTCCTTGTACTTCGGCATGGCTAACCACTCCTGAATTGTGGCAAGCTCCGGACGCCACAGAATCTGCATCTTCCTCTCCCATTTCCGCTTCGGATTCTCCTTCGGAAGCCGCAGGAAATAAAAGTCTGCTTTTCCATTCATCTGCTCCACCGTAACAATGCCCCAGTAATCCGGCACGTGTTCTTCGATATGCATGGCATGCGTGGAACCCACAACCACGATATTGTAATCATAGTATTGATCGTAATCCTTTACCTGCCTTTTGAGCCTTGCATAGGTATCCACATCACTTTTAATCTCGATGCCATAAAGACATTCCGGCGCCACCATCACAAGATCTGCCCGCGACCGTCCCATGGTCTTTTCTTCCAGAATACGGACCTTTCCATAGGTTTCCTCCAGAAACTCAAATAAGGGTTCCCGGATATCTTTATCTTTCAGGACCCCGGAGCTTTTTTCCTCAGACGAAACAGCCTGCTCCGGATGCTCCTCCTGCAGTTCCCTCTGCTCTTCCTCATACTCCTTACACAGCTCCTGTTTACGCTTGCGTGAAAGCTGCTTGATGCGGTACTCATCCTTCATGGCTTCTTCCTTCGTTGCATGCTCCTTCGCATAGACAAGCTCTACCGGAAGCCTTGGCTTCGTATATTTCGCACCTTTTCCATTGTTGTGTGCCTTTATGCGCTTATTCAGATCATTCGTCCAACCCGTGTAAAGCGTTCCGTCACTGCACTGAACGATATAAGTATAATTCATGGTCTGTCCACCTTCTAAAAAGGCGGTGCCGAAGCACCGCCTGAGCTTACCCGTTTTATTTCGGGTTTTTCACCTGATCTCCAACAAACCCATAATCGCACATCCTGCCGCCTTCTGCAAGAGGCTTCCTCGTACAAAAAGCAATTATTCCCCGGTCTTAGTTTCTTCCGGTCCGTAATAGGTCAGTGCCAGCATCGTAATATCATCGAACTGCGGAGCCTCCTGTACAAAGCTCTGAATTTCTTCCTTCATTTCATGAAGAAGCCCTTCACACCCTTCCGAAGCATGCCGGTTCAGTGCCTCCACCATCCGGTCTGTCCGGTAAAGCTCCTTCTGTGCGTTCGTTGCTTCCGGCACTCCATCCGTATAAACAAACAGCATATCTCCGGGTGCGAAACTGATTTCATAATCCCGGTATCCGGAATCCTCCATTCCGGCCAGGACGAATCCATGCTTATCCTTGAACAGCTCGAATTCTCCTCCGGCACGTTTCAGTACGGGATACTCGTGTCCTGCGTTGGCAGCCGTCATCAGGCCGGTTGTCAGATCCAGGATGCCAAGCCATACGGTTACGAACATTTCCTCTTCGTTATTTTCACATAACTGATTATTTACAAAAGCCAGAATCTCCGCAGGTGTTCCTCCCATCAGGGCACGGTTCTTAATCAGGGTCTTCGCAATTACCATGAAGAGAGCTGCCGGTACGCCCTTGCCCGATACATCGGCAATCACGACACCAAGGTGTGAAGAATCGATCAGGAAGAAGTCATAGAAGTCCCCGCCAACCTCCTTCGCCGGATGCATCGTTGCATAAATGTCCACATCCTTCCGATCCGGGAATGGAGGGAAAATACTTGGCAGCATATTCGCCTGAATTCTCGTTGCTACAGAAAGCTCTGCACCGATTCTCTCCTTCTCGGCAGTGACCTCGGAAAGCCTGCGGATGTAGTCCCCGACTTCCTCATACATCTTCTCAAAGGATCGGGCAAGCTCTTCAATCTCATCCCCTGTATGTACATCAATCCGGAATACCTCTCCGGATGCCAGATTGCTTACCATCTCTCCGGATGCCTTGTTTAACAGGCTGATCGGATGAATCAGCCTTTGTCTTACCACAGCAAAGAGTCCGGCGCTGAAAACCAGAATCACCAACACGATATTGATGCTCGCTGCAAAAATAAATTTTGCAATCGACTGCCAGACGCCGGGCATCGAAATATCCACGCCGACAAGTGCCACAGGATCACCGTTACTGTTATAAACAGGGGAAACCACCGATGTGATAAAGCCATAGGTTTCGTCCATGGAAACCAGTGCACGCTCCTCCGGCTCCTTCTGGAAGGCCGCAAACGAAACCTCCTTACCACCCTTCATATAATCCTCGTGGTCACCTAATTCACAGGCTCCCTCCTCCTCATTTGCATCCCAGATATAAACAAGGTCATCTTCATAAGGCACATAGACATAATAATATTTAAGATCTGAATAGTCCTGGCTGGCATTTAAAAAATTCTCCACCTGCTCATAATACTCATCCTTCTGTAAGGTCGTTAAGTATCCTTCGATCCTGTCTCCATCAATATAAGCTGCTGCCGTCTTTGCATAGGCAAACGCCTGTCCGCGTGACCTCTCCAGCGCATCCTCCCGGTACCGCACCACGACTGCAATACAGGTGGATACAATAATAAGCAGTGAAAATATCACCATCAATATAATTACCTTGGTTCCCAATTTCCGTTTTTTCATAATTCCTCTTTCCTTTGATTTCCTGATTCCTGTCTTCTATTACTGCTTTATATTATGATGTTGGGGTCAAAAGCCCCCAACTATGATGCCTACGGATTGTTTCGTGCTTTCCGGAATACGATGTTCTTCCACTTATGCATCCACAGATCCGCAAGCACAAGCGAAACTACCGTTACCAGTACCGCAAGAACCAGAATCCCCGGCATCGAAAGAATCTGCGTCCCACGGATGAGATACAGTCCCAGATAGATGACAGCTGCAACGAACAGCCAGTGGATAAAATAAAAGGCGGTCATATCTGCACCGATCCGGTAAGCTGCTGCAACTGCCTTCTGTGGCAGATGCTTTCCGATAAAGTAATAAATCCCGTACATTCCGATTGCCGTTACCAGACAGATTAATACATCCGGCGTCGTCACATGATAATAGCACAACTCTCCCAGTCCGAACATACCGATCCGGTTTCTGATATGAAGCACATAATAAGGAACCGCCACAAGCAGGCAGACCGGTACTGCCATCCGGTAAAACAGATCCTTGTCCTTCATACGCTTCAGAAGCTTGCCAAAGACATATCCGCTTACGGGCATGATCAGCCAGTTCAGATACACGAAATACGAAAGCACCTCCCCGGCTGCGTCCTCCACGCCGACAAAATACCCAAGTATCATATTCCCGGGCACAGATCCCACATCCACTCCGTTAAGCAGGGTTCCTATGATCGAACAGAGCAGGGCAATCCCCACCATGACTCCATCCTTTAATTTCAACTTAAGAAACAGGGCAATGGTCATCAACGCCAGTCCGGCGAACTGAAAAATATCATTATTAAAGGTCTGGTACAGGATCGGGTCGAGGTACCTTTCGGTATCTCCTGAAATTGCGTACCCGATCAGATCCGGTATCGTATACCGGCATAGATTTAAGACAAATCCAAGAATGAAAATAAAAATTCCTCTGTGGAAAATATCCTTCCACCCCTGTCTCCTGCTGTAAACAAGACAGGCTCCCATCGCAAACATCAGCCCCGGTGCAATCATCGGTCCTCCGATGACGGAATCAAATACATACGGAAGCCCTTTAGAAAGGGCTTCCTCCGGTACACAGTCAATGGTAATATGTACGGCAGCCACCATAAGTACGAAAACCACCTTGGCAAGGTCAATTTCCATCTGCCGTCCACTGTTTACATTTTCTTTTACAAAGATCTGATTTATTAATTCCATAAAAATCCCCCACAGACTTTTCTTATTTACTACCTTACTCACTTTTCTCTCATTTTGCAAGTCTGTTTGGAAGATTTCCGTTCAGTACAAATGCATTTCACAAGTGCGATTTTTTTATTTATGCATTCTTCGTCCGCATCCGTTGCAATATTCATCCTTCATGGAATAATGTTTTCTTTATCGTTTCTTTTTCCTGTCTGCAAAGATATAGGACATCCCCAGCACCAGGGAACATGCGATTAAAATATATTGTACAAAGACGGCATTTCCTTCAAAATCCATGAAAGGATTATAGCAGTCCAGAATATGAATTACGGCAAGCTATTGTAGGAATCCCCGTTCACCGTCAGCACGGATCCCAGTCTTGCAGACATATCGGTGAGTTTTTCGCTATAACCATTTCCATAGGTATCATGTGCAAATGCGGACTGAAAGCAGGACAACATCCCCCAAAGGTGTCCGGATGCTCTGTATCCAATCCATAATCTGAAATTCTATATTCATTCTTATGCCTTCCTTCTTAAGATCAGAAAAACCCTTCTGTCCTGTTTATGCAGCTATCATAACATGCTGCTTTAAACAGAACGAAGGGTTTTTCCTAAACAAATCTTAAACAATATAAAATTCTATGACTATAAATACCGTTCCAGGAACTCTTCCAGTTGTGGAATTTCTCCAATCCAATAACAGCTTCCATCCCTGCTTCTTTCCAGTAAATGCTCATTATACAGTTATGTAAGGATGCACACAGGCACAGTTCCAGTCTTGTGCAATCCAGCTTATGCAGAAGCCTTGCAATGTCAATCCGCTCTCCCATCAGGAGTTCATTCACCGTAATCCCAAGGATCTCACATAAGGTCTCCATATAGGTTACTTCCGGTAAACCATTTCCAGTTTCCCTTAGTTAAAGATATGAACCCTATTTATCAGTCTACTTTTCCAATAAATCGGTAGTATATCTCTATTTCCTGTATTCTTTCATTGTCCTCATTCGTTGTTGCTTCGTGAATAAGGATTTTTTCTATCATTGCATTTAATAACGGTGCTGTCAGTTCCTTTGGTACGGAATACTCCTTGATTAACTCAATCCACTTTTCAGCACCTATCATATCCTGTTCCATTTTACTTAATTCTTCTCTTAGGTTGGTTATCTGCTGTTCCAGTTCTATCTGCTCCTTTTGATATTTCCCCGACAGCATGATGAAGTTTCGTTCCGTTATCTTCTCACAGGCTCTATCTTCATACATTTTCGCAAATAAACGGTCAATCTCATTTTGTCGGTTCTCGGCTTTCTTCAAGGCACTTGCCTTTTTCTTCTTTTCCCGTATTCGCTCTGCATTGCCAACTTTCTGTATCTTGTTCAATACCTTTTCTTCGTCCTGCTGTACTGCCTTAGCCCAATACTGCAATCGTTCCAATACGGCTTGATACAACACATCATAACGGATATAGTGCATAGAACAAGTACCTTTGCCAAACTGTCCGTAGTAACTGCAAGCATAATAACTGTAAGGCGTTTTATTTGCCTTATTTGTCGCAAACCGCATAGACCAGCCACAATCCGCACACTTGACAAGCCCTGCAAATATCGGCGTTGCTTTTTCCTTTGTCTGTCTACGCCTTGATTTTATCTGTTCCTGCACACGATAGAATACTTCTTTGTCAATAATCGGCTCATGCGTGTTTTCTACTCGAAACCATTCACTTTCGGGTTTTCGTACTTTCTTCTTGCTTTTGAAAGAAATAGTTGACTGTCGATTATGAACGCTGTTGCCGATATAGACTTCACTTTTTAAAATTGCCTTAACATGAGCAATCGTCCATTCATAACGCTTGCTGTCGGGCTTTCCCTCAAAGATATGTGCAAAAGTACCATACCTTGTAAAATTCAGCCAAGACGCTGTCGGAACTTTTTCTTCTCGCAGTACCTTTGTGATTTTGGCACTACCGTAACCTTGATAGGCTAGGGAGAAGATTTTTTCAACAATCCATTTTGTTTCCTCATCAACCAGCAGTTTTCCTTTGATGTCGGGGTGTTTCTTATATCCTAACGGAGCATAAGCCCCATAATACGCACCCTCTGCAAATTTTGTCTTAAATGCAGATTTCACTTTACGGCTTGTATCTCTTGCCACCCATTCATTGATGATATTCTTAAATGGTGCAATCTCACTTTCGCCTTTTTCGCTGTCTACACCGTCGTCAATCGCTATGTAACGGACATTATGGCTGGGAAAATACAATTCTGTATATTGTCCTGTCATAATATAATTTCTGCCAAGTCGGGAAAGGTCTTTCGTTACAACACAGTTGATTTTTCCTGCCTCTATATCTTCAATCATTCTCTGGAAACTCGGTCTTTCAAAATTTGTTCCCGACCAGCCGTCATCAATATACTCATCAATCACATTCAAATGATGTTCTTTTGCATATAGACGCAACATACTTCTTTGTGTGGTAATGCTGGAACTTTCGCCCTGTAATTCATCATCTCGGCTTAACCTAAGATAAAGTGCAGTATTGTAAATCTGTTGTTTCATTGTCAGTTATCCTCCTTTATAACTAACCCGTGTTTACAATACCTGCTTGCAAGTAAAGTATAACACGGGTACTTTTTGTCATTCAATCTATTTCTTACAACTGCACCGATTTTATGCGATTGTCTGCTTTGCTTTTTCCAGCATAACATCCGTCAGAAGTTCTTCCATTGTCTTTCCCTTTTCGGAAAAATGCTCTTTTACAACAATCTTTGTTTTTCCTCTGTTGCCAATGCCACGCTTATTATCTGTCTTTTCCTGCCTTGTTTTTACAATATCAGCAATAACACATACCCCCTTTCTGTAAAAATCTTTTCTAAGCAATTCAACGGCTTTTGTCATAGCCCACAGGAGTTCCACCTCTGCATAGTTCTTATGTAGCCGTACCCATTGCGTGCGACGCTCTGAACGCTCAAGCTGTGGCTGTACGGGAGTATCATTATCAGACAGGACAGGTCATGGCGGTAGGAAAGGACAAGTTTCTTACAGGAACACAGATAAGGCTCGCTCACTTTAGCAGGGAAAAGGTCATGGCGTATCTGTTTCAACGGCTCGCTGTCTGTCAAACGTATTAAATTGCTTTATTCAGTTGTCAAAGAACATGAAAGAAGAAAATCGTCTTTCCTAATATACCGCGTTGGAAAAGAGCAGAAGCGTAACCAATCTTCAAAACTTTTCTCTTTTCCTGCACCATATAGGGAAAGAAAGTGTCATTCTGCTAAGTTGGTGATGAAAAAATCTGATTTTCTTTTCACACCCTAACTACCCATGCAACACCGTTATTGCCAACTATGGAATGAAAGATTTTCTTTGCTCCATATAGGGAACGGCAACTGCCAAAGGTTAAGTTGAGAATGAAAATATTTTCTTCTTTCACTCCATATAGGGAATGGAAACCTCGATTTAATGAGTAGTTTTGAAAAAAAGTTAGATTTCCTTTCCTCGCACCATATCTGTACGCAAGTAGCCGTTTTGTTGCAGATTTTTTGAAGAAATTAAAAAATACCGTCATTCCCTTGTGGAACAGCGGTATCTTTCTCAATCATATCTGCTATGTCTGTTGTCATTTGTTTGATTTTTAATTCCTGCTTTTCTGTTAGTCTTGTATGTCTGTCGATTTCTTCCAGATAATTTGCCCCTGTTTTCTTTTCAATCTCTTTTATCATCAATAAAGAGGGCATTACCTGTCTTTCTAACCAGCGTTTTGTTTTATCCATATTGACTGCGACAGGTGTCATAACAAATGGAAGTGAAGTCATTACATTATCTAAAAATATATCCCATAAAATATAATCGGGAAAATCTATCTGTGTGAGAATAAGGTTCGCTATGGTCTGTTCGGGATTTCTTGAAAAAACAAATTGTTCTATCGTTTGTCCTGCTTTTTCATTTTTCAAACGAATTTCAAAGCGGTTCTTAATGTCTGTTTTTATGCCTTTGCTTTTTTGTTCCTTTTCTTTTTCATATAGGCAAAAGTAGATAGAACTATTCTTTGAACCGATATAAAAAGTTTTTGCAGTATCTCCATTTGTACCCGATAATTTTCCGCTGTCTACTGCTTCATGGGTTCTTGAACGTTTCCATACCTTGTTGGCATAATAGCGTTCTCTTAGAATTTCTATATCCAGCAATCCGCCCATATCATTGACCGCCAAATCTATGCGTTTAAAAACACCTTGATAATCTATACAACTGCTTAAAAAGTAATACCAGTCTATCCCTCTTGCCTGTAAAACATATTCCAAGTTCCGACACCCCATACCTCTTAATTCCAATAAAACACCCATAGAACTATCTTTAGAAGCATTTACACTAATATCCCCATAGACATACTGTTCTTCATAACCATACATTCCATAATCTTCATGGATAAAATATTCGCTCTTCATTGCCAGTATATTTTTTATAATTTCCAATGCGTCTGTGGTAGGAAAACGAACACGCAGATAGTCAATCGTTAAAGTGAAAGGCTGAGTACAATTACAATAATCAAGATAATGCAAAAGTATATGTTTCATTTCTTTACTGGCTTTTGTTTTTCCGTTTTCAATTTCATTTAAGTTCTGCCTGCTAATTTGCAATTCCTGTGCCAGTCGTGATTGAGAATAATCACAGGCATTTCTCTTTTGCTTTAATGTTTCAATAAATTCTATATCATTCATGCTTCATTCCTCCAATCAAAAAGGCATATACTCATAGGAGCATACACCTTGTATCTTATATTTATTTTCTATTGATATGCTGTTTTAGACCTGTCGGATAAAAAGAATATGGTGTGAAGTGAAATAAGTTCTTATAACCTTATAAATCGTTGCATATCAGCAGTTTTGTATTTATTTTTTCTCTTGTCTTTTGTAATAGTACCCCCCTGTTAGATAACGGGGGCTTTATGGCTCGCTGACGCTCGCCCCACCGTCAGAGTGAACCAGCCGTTTGCCAGCAAAACTGGCATGGCTTGATGTCTTACGACCGCCACCACATCTGGATCACTCCGGCGGTGTTGCTGTCTTGCCTACCATTTCCTCATTTTCCGTGTACTTATATCCAACACCTCTGACAGTGACGATATAGCGTGGTCTGTCCGGCTCCGGCTCAATCTTCTTTCTTAATTTCCGTATGAATGAAGTCAGATTATTAGGGTCTGCCGGATAGTCATATCCCCATACATTTTCATAAATCTGTTCTTTGGTAAAAACCTGCTCCTTTTTAAAATTCTTTTTTGTTCATAATTGACAAACTGATTTTCATTGAAACCAATAACATCAACAAAGCGATAATAATTGCAATAGCGATAAGAACTCCCATGCTTACAGTTGGCAAATTATCTAACAGACTAACTAAATCAATATTGAAAATGGCTTCTGCTCCTTTCACGATAACGAGAGTGATTACTGCCAGACCGCCAAATGCACCAATCATAGCAATTCTTCCTTTATCTCCACCGAATTTTAGCAGAAAAGGAAGCGTGATTGCTTGAACGACAATCATAATAGGTAAAATCATCAATGAACTCTGTACTAAGTCTGTAATAGGTAATGTATCTTTCAATACAGTTGTAATTATTCCTAAAACAGTTGCCAAAACCCAAGCCATACACCCCAATAATAGACCAAGAAAGTATTTTTCACTCACATAATGATTACGTGTAATAGGTAATGTAAACAGAAACGCATTTCCATTATCAAAATCATCATAACTGATTGTGCTTACTGTAAAAAGTGATACAATGAAACTCAGAAAACCTAATGGGAATATCACATCATCAGTAAATATCATCATTCCGATTACAATCGCCAAAATGAGCAACAGAAAATTTTTCTGTAACATCATCAATTTCAAATCTTTTACGAATAAACCTTTCATTGTTCTGTCCCCCTTATCATCATGGTAATGACTTCATCTATTGTACCTTTTTCAATGGCAATTTTAGGATAATTCTCCATATAATACTGTCTCTGATTTGTCAGACAGCTATATCCATATGTTTCTTTTTTGGAACGCAATATAAACTGTTTATCCAGCTTGCTGTATTGTTCTGCGTCTACTTTTAATAAAGCATAGTCACTAAGAAGAACGTCTGTATCTTCATGCAGAATAATTTTTCCGTCATGTATCATATAAAGGTCATCACATAGCGACTCCAAATCACTGGATATATGAGAGCTGATTAAAATGGAGCGTTCTTCATCTTTTTCCAGAAATTCTCTTAACATTTCAAGCAATTCGTCTCTTGCGATTACATCTAAACCTGCTGTCGGTTCGTCCAGTATCAGCAGTTTTGCATTGTGTGAAATTGCAACCAGCACTTTTAATTTTGCTTTCATTCCTGTTGAAAATTCTTTTATCTGTTTATTCATAGGTAGTTGAAATTTCTGTACCTGTTCTATAAATAGTGATTTGTCGAATTTTGAGTACATATTCTGCAATATAGGGATAATATCTTTTATCTTCAGATACCCACTAAAACCAGAATCCGACAATACTACACCCAATTCCTCTTTATCTTTTGCTGTGAAGTCTTTTCTGTCCTTTCCAAGTATGGTAATATTTCCGCCGTCAGTTGAAATCAAACCTAATATCGCCTTAAATGTTGTGCTTTTTCCAGCACCATTTTGTCCAATCAAGCCTGTTACACATCCAGACATAAGCTCTAATGAACAATCAAGAGAAAAATTATCATAATGCTTTTTCAAGTGTTCAATTTTTAACATACATCAACCCTCCAATATCAACTCAAATAAACTTTTTATATCTTCATCACTAATACCACATCGTCTGCCTTTTTGGATAGCCTGCTCCAAATCCGCTTCCAATTCTTTTTTCTGTTCTTCCAAAAGCAGTTCTGTATTTGTAGCCGCTACATAAGTGCCTTTTCCATGTACTGTAACCGTAAAACCCTCACTTTCCAAATTGTCGTAAGCTTTTTTTACAGTTAAAGCACTTATTTTTAGTTCCTTAGAAAGTGTACGGACAGATGGAAGATTGTCGTTTTCCTTTAGTTCCCCGTTGCGTATGAGCATTTTAATCTGGTCAACAATCTGTTCATATATGGGAACCATTAGGGAAGTATTGATTATAATTTTCATTCTTTATATCCTTCCTTCTTTTCTTGATAACAGTATATAACAGTTGCAAACTGTTGTCAAGTGTTATATAGTGTTTGTTTTAAATTTTCTTTTGAAATTAAAAACATGCAAATCAATATAGAAATGCATGTTAAAAAATATAGTATTCTATTGTAATTCCTTTAACGCAAGCAGGTGTTTCATGGATTGTTTCTAATATCCTTTTGTTGGGGAAACTCCACACTCCCATTTCGATATTGTTTTATCACTGATTCCCAACAATTCAGATAATTGTTTCTGTGTATACCCTTTTGCCTTTCTTTCATCAGAAATAAACTTTCCAATTTTTACCTGATCCATTGTTTTTCTCCTTTCTGACCACAGAATAGTATATAAAATAGATGTTTTACACCCACGGAACGTAGAGAATGGTGAATATATGCGGATTCTACGCTTCGTAGATTATAAAATATCTACTGATTTCCTGTTTAATCTATATCATAATATTACCATAAATCATATTGTTTCATAGTTTCTACATTTCGATATTCATGCTTCTCATAATATCCTATCAGCTTACCTTCATCTCTGAGTGCTACCATGTAAACATCTTTATTCTGTTTCGCATTTATTTTTCACATTATAACATCTATCAAATTGATCCGCACTAAAAAAGGACGCAGAATCTCTCCCACATCCTCAAGACTATCTAGCTTTATCTTCTCTCACCTTCGATACTTCCTTATGTGCCGCTTCCTGCTTCCACTCGCTCAGCTTCTGCCCTCTCCGGCTCTGTCTGTCTCTGCTCCTTCTCCATATACTTTTCCTTATCAAGCTGCACATTAATAGCCAGATTATCCAGTTTATCAATCGAAGCATCCAAATGAAGCTCCATTGATACTCCACGCTTAAGGTGCACGCTCTTTCTCTCCATATATATGCCACATTTACTCTGCTACTACAAATGTGATAGTTATTAGACTTTGTTGTATTTTGCCAACTTATCTCTCGCAACCTAGCCTTATATGTGATTTCTGTCCTTCTGACCAGAGATTTGCTTACAGCTTCCTTCAGATTCCACCTCACAATGGACACCCTTGCTGTTCAGCTATGCATTTCCCACTAATAAAGTATGGATTATACATCTAAAACTCGCTCTTTACAATCACTTGTAAAGGATATGAATAAGGGGACAATTAATCTTTCTCATAAATTACAGCGACCAGAGGGACAATGGAATCGTAAGCAAAAATCAGATTTGATTGATTCACTACTTCGCCATTATCCAATTAATCCAACATATGCAATTGTAGAAGAAGACGGAACTCTATCGGTTATTGACGGTGTTCAGCGTTTATCTACTATAAGAGATTATATTGAGAATATATTTGCTTTATCAAAGAATATAAATGGTATTATTATTAACGGTGAAGAAAAGAATGACGATACTCCCTATGATATTTATTATTGCAATCTTTACAGAAACTTCTTATA
>OHBJ01002128.1_pt1 | contig 13453 bp, 13 predicted proteins | sample 1577241 | NCBI WGS metagenome assembly OHBJ01 (sample SAMEA3541594, study PRJEB24748) | human gut metagenome | biome: human gut; feature: human-associated habitat; material: faeces | place: China | collected 2012
GTGCTGCTACGGACATCTGCACGCGGAGAGCCTGCGGCTGGCGTTTCAGGGCCGGGATCATGATGTGGATCTCCGCTGCTTGTCTGCTGATTATGTAAACTTTATCCCGCAGAAGCTCATGGATTGAACGGGCGGCAGGCCCTCCGGAATGCGGATTTTGAAAAGTTTATGGAAAAATAAAAAATATGTGTGGAAATCTCGGAAAAAGTCTGCTAGAATATTACGGATTCAAAATTGGTGAACTACGGCTGCGGTGCGGCCGCACCACATAGGAGGAAATCACATGAACGTAAAGAGCGTAGAAACTGAAAAGGGCAGCGCAAAGATCGTTGTCGAGATCGAAAAGCCGGAATTTGAGAATGCGCTGAACAAGGCGTACACCAAGTGCCGCAAGAACATCATGATCCCCGGCTTCCGCAAGGGCAAGGCCCCCAGAAAGATGGTCGAGGCCATGTACGGCGCGACGGTCTTCTATGAGGATGCCGTCAATGAGATCTTCCCGGAGATCTACGCAAAGGCAGTCGTTGAGCAGAAGATCAAGGCGGTCGGCGCTCCGTCCGTCGCGGACATGGACACCGATGAGAACGGCAACGTGATCCTGACCGTCTCCACGGAGCTGTATCCGGAGGTCACGCTCGGCGAATATAAGGGCATCGAGGTGCCGAAGCAGGCTGTTTCCGTCTCCAAGGCGGAGGTCGATGCGGAGGTCGCACAGATGGCGGAGCGCAATGCCCGCATCGAGACCGTCGAGCGTCCGGCCAAGGAAGGCGCCACGCTGGCAGTCTGAATCAGCTGGGGCAGGAAGATCTTTCCCTGTTCAAACAGCTTTCCGGCACTGTCCAGTGCGGGGATCAGAATTTCGTTGACCACTTCCATGGCATCCGTGGTTTCCAGCAGCTGGGCAGTGATTTTTGCCCCCTCGTTTTTCAGTCCGTGGGACATGGCATAGGGCAGGTCTAACGTTTCCGGAGCCTTTTCTGCGGCGGGCTTTGCCGCAGCAGCAGGCGTTGCGGCTGCTGTGGCAGTGGGCATGTTGGCATACGCTTCTACAAAGGCGGCACAGTTCACGTCAAAGCCGCGGAGCAGCCGGAATGCCCGCACTGCCTCTGCCATAGAAGCAATGTTAGGGTTGATAATGGGCAGATCCAACCCGTTTTCCAGAGCCATGGTGAGGAATGTGCGGGTGACTGCCTCACGGTTCGGCAGACCAAAGGAGATGTTGGACACACCCAGAACGGTTTTCAGTCCCAGTTCCGTCTTGACCCGATGCAGAGCCTCCAGCGTTTCCCTGGCACCGTCCTGTTCGGCAGAAGCCGTCAGAGTCAGGCAGTCAATGTACACGTCCCGTTTCGGAATCCCCAGTGCAGTGGCACGGTCGAGGATCCGCTTGGCAATGGCAAACCGGTCGGCTGCCTTTTTGGGAATGCCGTTTTCGTCCAGCGTCAGCCCGACAACTGCGGCACCGTATTTCTTGACCAGCGGCAGGATATTTTGCAGGGAAGCTTCTTCGCCGTTGACGGAGTTGACAATGGGCTTGCCGTTGTACACCCGCAGAGCCGCCTCCATGACCGCCGGAATGGTGGAGTCCAGCTGCAACGGTGTGCCGCCGATCGACTGCAACGCCTTGACTGTGCGGATCATCATGCCCTTTTCGTCAATGCCCGGCATGCCCACGTTTACGTCCAGCAGGTCGGCACCGGCATCTACCTGCTGTACTGCCTGATCCAAGATGTAGTCCATGTCGTTTGCCTGCAATGCCGCCTTGAACCGCTTTTTGCCGGTGGGGTTGATGCGTTCGCCGATAATGCGTGGCTGGTCGATCAGCACCACTTCGGAAGCGGAGCAGACTGCCGCCGGAATCTCGATGTTTTCCCGCCTGGGGATCTCTGCTTCTTCCAGCAGATCGTATGCGGCTTTGATGTGTTCCGGCGTGGTGCCGCAGCAGCCGCCGTAAACGGTAACACCCAGCTGTGCAAACTTCACCACTGCCTGTGCGAATTCCGCAGGGTCTACCAGATATTCACCGGTGACCGGATCCGGCAGTCCGGCGTTGGGCTTTACCACCAGCGGCAGCGTGGTCCACTTTGCCATTTCTTCCACAATGGGAAAGAGTTCGTCCGGACCCAGGGAGCAGTTCACGCCAACCGCATCGGCTCCCAGTCCCTCCAGCGTCATTGCCGCAGAAGCGACGGTACAGCCGGTAAAGGTGCGGAGATTCGGCTCAAAGGTCATGGTGCAGATCACCGGTTTGTCGGAGTTTTCCTTTGCCGCCAGCAGTGCCGCCTTGGTTTCGTACAGGTCGGTCATGGTTTCGATGACGATCAGGTCTGCGTCCTGTCCGGCGAGGACTTCTTCGCGGAAAATGTCGTAGGCTTCTTCAAATGTGAGTGTGCCCAGCGGTTCCAGAAGCTGTCCGATCGGACCGATGTCCAGAGCCACCTTGGTGTCCGTGCCGGCACAGGCTTTTCTGGCACAGGCAATGCCGGCAGAGATGAGTTCCTGCACGGAATAGCCGGATTTCGCCATTTTGTGCCGGTTTGCTCCGAACGTGTTGGCGTAGATGATGTCCGACCCCACAGCCACGAACTGTTTCTGTGCGGCAATGATGCGTTCCGGTTCGGTGATGTTGTACACCTCCGGCAGTGCACCTACGGGCATGCCGCCCTTTTGCAGCATGGAGCCCATGCCGCCGTCTAAGCGAATGAATTTACGATGCGGAAATAGGGAAGAAAGCATAGGAGAGTGTCCTTTCCAGAAAGTGATTCAATAGTTTTTTACAGCACATGATAATACACATAAATATCCTGATACACGCCGCTTTTCAGCAGAAAGCCGCCGGGGATCACACCCACACGCTGGAATCCCAGCTTGGTGTACAGCTGAATTGCACGGTCATTGCCCTTGACTACGGCGTTGAAAATCAAAATGCGGTAGCCCAGCTCCCTGGCAGTTTTCAGGGAGTGCTTCACCAGCCCTTCTCCGATTTTTATGCCCCGCATTTTCGAGGAAACGGCATAGCTGGCATTGGCGTGATGTCCGCATCTGCCCACGTTGTTGGGGTGGAGGATATACAGACCGGCAACCTCGCCGTTCACCTTTGCCACGCCGACGAAGTCCTGCTTTCCAAAGAATTCCACGCCGGTTTTGTGGTTCAGTTCGTCTAACTGTGGGAATGCTACGCCGTCATTGACCACCTCGTTCCAGATCTCGATCATGGCATCGACATCGGCTTCGGTATATGGTACGATTTCGTATTCCATAAGATAAGGCTCCTTTTGTTGTCCGGAACATGCTGTATGGATACATGCTCAGATAGCACAATATGGACACAGGTGTCTGTGTCCATGTTGAAAGTAGTTTTTTAAAGGAAACACCGCAAGCAGATTGCGTGCAAAGCCGTCAGGCGGGCTTTATGCAGTGCTTCCTTAACAGTGCGTGCCGCCCTTTCGGAACATACAGGTTTCCCGCATGCGGCAGGTGGCACAGCCTCTTGCCCCTTTTTTCAGCGGGTGATCTGCCAGTCCGATGATCGCGGTCACGGATTTTCGCGGAATGAGAATGTGCTCGGCGGTGACTGTCAGTCCCAGCCGCTTTTCCGCGTCCAGCAGCCGGAGGATTTCCGGCTGGAGAGAAAGCGGCAAATCGCCGTATCCGGGACTGAACCGCCATGTAAAATAAGTGTCCGGCAGCTGCTCCCGAAAGCATTCTTCCGCACGGTTGCAGACCTGTTCAATGCCGGCACTGGCAAGAGCGTCCATTGCCAGCGAACGTGTCATATCAGAGATGCCGGCACGGTGGATCAGCTGATCCGCCTGTCCGGAGAGGGTTGCCGCCATGAGGAGCATGCGGTCGCATTCCGCCAGATGCCGTGCAATGTCCTCACCGGTTAGTTGCATGCCGCCGGCGGAAAGTGTCCCCGCTTCCCGACATAGGGGCAGTACTCGATAGACTACGCGGGGCTGTACCGTCCGGCGAAGCTGCTGCTCGCAGGTGTCCACGACAGTCCGCAGGGTTTCGTCCGGTTCTGCGGGGCAGCCCATATAGCGGAGAGCCTCCTGCTTGTCGATCGCCTCCAGCGGCAGGGTCAGCATTTCGGAGCCGCCTTGATGATGCCGCTTACCGCTTCGCTGATCTTCCGTGCCACATAGGGATTGTTCATGGTGTACAGGTGAATGCCGTCTACGCCGTCGGTTACCAGATCGACGATCTGGTCAATGGCATAGGCAATGCCTGCGTCCTGCAGAGCCTCGGGATTGTTCTCGAACCGCTGTACCATTTTGGTAAACTTTCGGGGCAGGCTGGCACCGCACATGGTGACCATACGCTCGATCTGTTTCCGGTTGGTCACCGGCATGATGCCGGCTTCAATGGGCACATTGACACCAGCACGGGCTGCCCGATACCGGAAGTCGTAGAAGGAATCGTTGTCGAAAAACAGCTGGGTGATGAGGTGGCTTGCACCGGCATCGACCTTTTCTTTCAGGTGACGGATGTCCGTGTCCATGTTGGGAGCTTCGGGGTGACACTCCGGATAGCAGGCTCCGGCAATGTCGAACCCGCCGAAGCTGCGGATATAGCTGATGAGGTCGGCAGCGTGGACGAAGTCCATTGCCGGCTCCATGCCCTCTACACGGTCGCCCCGGAGAGCCAGCACATTTTCGATGCCGTTTTCCTGAAACTGTTTCAGAATGTTATCGATCTGCTCCTTGGTATAGTGGATACAGGGCAGATGTGCCATCGGCAGTACGCCGTAGTGCTCTTTCAGCCGCCGTGCAATGGCGAGGGTGTTTTCCCCGTTGCCGCTGCCGCCGGCACCAAAGGTCACGCTGATGAAGTCCGGCTTCAGATCCTGTAAGGCTTCCAGCGTGTCATAGACAGTTTCAATGGGAGAAGTTTTCTTCGGCGGAAAAATTTCAAACGAAAAAACGGTTTTTTCGGAAAATAACGATGCGATTTTCATGGTGTTGTCCTTTCTGCGGCAATTTGCGGTATTGCCTATAATGATATTGTTTATATTATAGCATAATTGTAGGTATTTGAGTAGACGGGAAAATCGTATCGCTTGTTATCAATTTTTCCTATGGCAACACCGCACCTTACGCACAAGCTTTGTGCGGTGTTGCCCTATAGCTGATTCGGGTTTGTTTCGGGTTAATCGGCAGCCTGCCGGAACCAGTCCCATTCCTCCGGTGAGTACCGTTCCCGGAGAACTTTTCCATGCTGTGCTTCATAATCCTGCAGCAGCTGCGGTGCTTCTTTCAGAAAATCTTCACCACGTTTGCGGTGGCTCCCATTTTCAGAGAAAAATCCCATATCCTCATAGCAAAGGGGATAGACCTGTTCCAGAGCAATTTTTTCCGGCGGCAATTGCAACTGTTTCAACAGCAGTTCTCTGCGGATTTCCGGCAGGGTGATGCCGTCTGAGGCAGCTTTTGCTGATTGCCGTACTGGTTGCTCCGGCAGCCAGACATAGCCATTTTTCTGCCGTATCGGAAACTTGGTGCATGCCAATGTGGGATACAGGCGGGCATACCGCCGCAGCTTTTCCTTGGAATCTACTAGCAAAAGCTTGCCGTACTGTGCCGTCAGTTTTTCGAAGTTCGGCTCCGTCAGCGGCTGCGGCTGGTCGCCTAAGGCAGTCGCCGTTTCCCGCAGGAACTGCTCCGCCTGTACGAAAAAGGCATCTCGTTCCAGCTGGGGCAGTGCTGCCAATGCTTCTTTTGCCAGCGGCAGCACAGTAAATACCAGCCGTGTCCCCAGCAGCCAGCACCAGTCCGCAGCTTGTTCCGGAGCACATTGCCGCAGTTGGTCGGCTATGGTTTGCAGCAGCTGCGGCGTGACCTTGCCGGACTCCCACTTCCACGGCAGGAAATCTTTCCCCAGCGGTTCGGGGTATTCCGGCTGGCACAGCTGCATCTCTCCGGAAAAGAGAATCCCCTTTTGCCGGCAGAAACAGAAGTATGCCGCCAGTACCTGCTGCCGATCGTTTTCGTCAGTTCCAAACAGGCGGCACACTTTTCGCTCTGCTGTAAGGGCAATGCCGCCCAGCAGCCGGTTGCATCTCCACAGCAGCCAGCTTTCCGTGCTGCCGTCATCTGCGGAAAAACCGCCGGAAACCGGCTGCAACAGGTACGAAGCAGACCGATTTTCAAAATATAGTATTCCAAACTGAGTTTCCAAGAAAGTGCAAAGCTTTGCATGGGAGAGATCGTGCTTCTTTCGCCTGCCATATTCTTCCCGCCGGAATTGCCCCAGTGCCTCAGTCAGGTCGGCAGCGTCGGAGAGCGTTTTCAAATGATTGACAGAGGGAATTTCGCCGCCCACCCAGCGAAAATCGTGCCGGAGAAACTGCGTTTCCAACATTCTGTTGTACGCATAATCGAAAAATGCGAAGCAGCGGCTTCCCAGAGCCTGTTCCGTATCCCGCCGTCGCTGTCTGCCGGCTTTGGAAAAGTAATAGGCTGCTATTTCCGGAAGCAGTGCCGCATACTTGCCGTGGTAGCGGGTGGAAAGACGGCGAATCGTCCACCCATTTCCTTGCAGCGTGACAGAGGCTGTCCCTTCCGGCAAAAGTGCCGTCATGGTGTAATCGTCGAATCCGTCATCACACCGCTTGATGCAGTCGGAGAGGTATCCTGTGACGAACATCTGCGTTCCCGTGGTTTCCTCCGTGAGAATTGCCGACGGGATCTTCTCCAGCAGCAGGCTGTATTGTTTCAGACAGTGCCGCAAAAAATCGATGTCGCAGTACTGCCAGCGATAGGAATATGCCATGTCAGATGCTCCAGTCGATCTCCGGCAGCCCGTGTTCCCGCAGGAAGGCGTTTGCCTTGGAGAAATGCTTGCAGCCGAAGAAGCCATGGTAGGCGGACAGGGGGCTGGGGTGTGCGGCAGTCAGTACCAGATGCTGGGGGTGCTGGATCAGAGCCTTTTTCGCCTTGGCATTGTTGCCCCAGAGCAGGAACACCACCGGTTCTTCCCGCTGATCCAGCAGTCGGATGACATCATCGGTGAACTGCTCCCAGCCTTTGCCCTTGTGGGAATTCGCCTGTCCGGCACGGACGGTCAGCACGGTGTTCAGCAGCAGCACGCCGTGTTTTGCCCAGTTGGTCAGTTCGCCGTGCTTGCCGGTGTTGTCGATGCCCACATCGTCCTTGATCTCCTTGAAGATGTTCACCAGCGACGGCGGCGGAGCCACGCCTTTCCGCACGGAAAAGCTGAGCCCGTGAGCCTGATCGGGGTTGTGATAGGGATCCTGTCCCAGGATCACTGCCCGCACCTGGGAATAGGGGGTATATTTCAGGGCGTTGAAAATATCATACATGCCGGGATAAATGGTCTGGGTGCGGTATTCCGTCAACAGAAACTGCCGCAGGTTCTGGTAGTAGGTCTTGGCGAATTCGCCGTCTAAAATGGTGTCCCAGTCGTTGCCGAAGTGTACCATGTGAGGTTCGTCCTTTCTGTTTGCAAGTCCGGACAGCACTGCACAAAGCCTGTGCGGTGTTGTCTTTCCTTTTGTTTCCTTTTGATTATATCATAAGTATCCCTGAATTGCAACGGCAATTCGAAAAGTTTTGTCCGGTATTTTGGAGAAGTCGCCGAAAAAAGCCCTTTCAAATCGGCAATGTTGTACAAGTTTTGCCGCACCTATTGACTAATTGCGAAAATTGGAATATAATAATAAGTAATTGTCGATCGTGCATTCTGCCGACGGCACAGTTTAATATGCGGTACTGGGACAGACAGGACCGCAGCACAGGAGGCTAAATCGTGAGAAAAGTGAAAAAACCTGTTTTCTTCATTGTATTTGCCGTGATCGCTCTGTTTACGCTTTCCACCATATTCGGCGTACATTCGCAGTATGGTGATATTGTCAAGACCTATGTACACGGTGTTGGCGACATTCGTCTTGGAATCGATATTCAAGGCGGCGTAGACGTGACCTTTGAACCGGCGGGCGATGTGGATGCAACGGAGGAACAAATGGACGCAGCACTGGAAACCATCAAGCTGCGTCTGGCAAACCAGAACATCAGCGACAGCGAAACGTATCTGGATTACAAGAGCAACCGTATTATCGTGCGGTATCCGTGGCAGGCGGGCGAAACGGATTTCAATCCGGAGCAGGCTGTCAAGGAACTGGGCGAAACCGCAGAACTGACTTTCCGCAAGGGTACCGATACTTCTACCGATGAAAACGGAGATACCATTCCGGCAGGCGACATCGTCCTGACCGGTGCCGATGTGGCACAGGCATCTACCGGCGGTTCCAAGGACGATGCCACCGGTGAGATCACATGGGTGGTAACACTGGACCTGAACGACAGCGGTAAGGAAAAGTTCTATGAGGCAACTTCTGAACTGTATCAGTCCAAGGGTCAGATCTCGATCTGGATGGACAATACCATGATCTCTGCACCGTCTGTCAGTGCAGTCATCTCGGACGGTAAGGCTTCTATTTCGGGTAACTTTACTTATGAGAGTGCCAAGGAACTGGCAGATAAGATCAATTCCGGTGCACTGCCGTTCTCTCTGGAAACCACCAGTTTCAAGACCATCTCCCCGACCATGGGCGAGGGTGCACTGAACGCTATGGTGATCGCCGGTCTGATCACACTGCTTCTGATCGTGGTGTACATGATCGTGCTGTACCGCCTGCTGGGCGTTGTGGCTTCGATCACCCTGATCGGACAGGTTACCGGTATGCTGGCAGCAGTTTCCGGCTGGTTCGGCTTTATGTCCAGCACCACACTGACCATTCCGGGTATTGCCGGTATTATTCTGTCTGTGGGCATGGGCGTTGACGCGAACATCATCACCGGCGAGCGTATCCGTGAAGAACTGCGGAAGGGCAAGACGCTGGATACAGCACTGTACTCCGGTTATCACCGTGCATTCAGTGCGATCTTCGACGGAAACCTCACAGGTATTCTGGTTTCCATCGTGCTGATGGGTGCATTCGGTGTCCCCAGCAGCATCTGGGCAAAGATCTTCAACCATACGATCTTCTGGTTCTTCGGTGCGACCACAGAGGGCGTGATCTACTCCTTCGGCTTCACACTGATGACCGGTCTGATCATGAACTTCATCATGGGCGTATTTGCTGCAAGACTGATGACGATGTCGCTCTCTCGCTTCAAGTGCTTCCAGAACAAGAAACTTTATGGAGGTGGTATCGATGTCAAAGCAGACTAAAGAAGCAAAAGAGGCAAAGCATTTTGATGTTGACGTAAAAGTGCGTGACTTTTGCAGCAAGTCGAAAGTATTCTTCATTATCGGCCTTGCATTGATTCTGATCTCATTGCTTTCCACCTTTACTGGTGTCAATGTGGCACTGGAATTCAAGGGCGGTACCATTATCACTTACAGCTATGTAGGCGATGTGGACGAGAACAGCATTTCCAAGGAACTGACCAGTCTGGTAGGCTCTGCCGTCAAGGTACAGCAGGGTGACAGTCTGGACAGCGACACCAAGACCCTGTCCCTGTCCTTCACTTCCAACGATGGTCTGACGATTGACCGCCAGAACGACGTGACCAACAAGGTCAAGGAACTCTGTCCGGACAATGACGTGACACTGCTGGATGCAAACGATGTCAACGCACGTTCCGGCGGCGAATTCTTCGCAAAGTGTATTGTGGCAGCTGTTTTTGCCGCACTGATCCTGATCATTTACATTGCATTCCGATTCAAGCAGATCAGCGGCTGGTCCGCCGGCGTTTGTGCTGTGCTGGGACTGCTTTCCACTCTGATCGTGACTTACGGCTGCGTGGTACTGTGCCGGTTTGAGATCGACTCCAACTTCATGGCAGTTATTCTGACTCTGTTGGGATATGCTGTCAACGATACGATCGTTATCTACGACCGTATCCGTGAAAACCAGACATTGCTGCCGGGAATTCAGATCCGTGATCTGGTCAACATCAGTGACTCCCAGTCCCTGCGGCGAAGCATTCGGACTTCCGTTACTACATTCAGTTCCATGCTGGTGGTTACCATTGTGGCACTGATAATGGGACTGGATTCGATCCTGAGCTTCTCCATACCGATGATGGCAGGTATTGCAATGGGTACCTTTAACTCCATTTGCTTTGTTCCCAGCCTGTGGGTATGGTGGCAGACCAAGCGTGGCATCACCGTGCTGAAGCCTGCAAAGAAAAAGGCAAAAACAAGCGTATAACTTGTTTACAATTTCAGAATTGTAAAGGAAACACTGCATAAAGCCCGCCTGACGGCTTTACCCAGTGTTTCCTAAAAAACCGGTATAGGCGTTGTGTCTGTACCGGTTTTTGTTTTTTACGCAGTGCTGCCCTGACTGAAAAATTGGTGAAAATCTGCGTCTTTCTATTGAAATTTCCGCGGTGATGTGCTATAATAGGAAAACAAACTGGAAGGAGTGATCTTATGCTGCGAGCCGGTGTTTCTACGGCGTGTCTTTATCCCCGCGTGGTGGAAGAAGCCCTGTATGATCTGGCACTTTCCGGCGTTTCCCACGTGGAAATCTTCATCAACAGTCACTCCGAATTACGCCGCAGCTTTGTGGATACGCTGGCACGGCTGTTACAGCGGTTTGACATGACCTGTGCTTCGCTGCACCCGTACACCTGTGAGATTGAGCCGAACATGCTGTTCTCCAACTACGCAAGGCGTGTGGACGATTATCTGGAATACTGCCGGTATTATTTCACCGCCATGCAGCAGCTGGGGGCAAAGGTCTTTGTTCTGCACGGCAACAAGGTGCCTGCGGCTTCGGTGAACAAGGACATGTACTTTACACGGTTCCGCCGGCTGGCAGAACTGGGCGAATCCTACGGGGTACAGGTGGCACAGGAAAATGTGGCACGCTGTACCAGTGCCTCGCTGCCATTTTTGCTGGAGATGCGGGACGCACTGGGCAAACAGGCACGCTTTGTGCTGGACATCAAGCAGGCAGTGCGTTCCGGAGAAGATCCTTTCGCCATGCTCCGCGGGCTGAACAGTCATATCGTGCATGTGCACATAAGCGACCACGGGGAATACGGGGACTGTCTGCCGCTGGGAAAAGGGCGGTTTCGGTTCGATGCATTTCTAAAGGAACTGGCGGCAGTCAGTCCGGATTGCTCTGTGATTCTGGAACTATACCGCAGCGGCTTTTCCGATGTGGCAGAACTTGCCGCCAATTATACGCTGCTGCGAAACCGCATCGAGGGAAAACGTTAAGGCAATACCGCACAAAGCTTGTGCGGTGCTGCCCGAAAGAAAGGAACTGTGGTGTCATGAATTGTCCATTTTGCGGGCACACGGAAACCCGTGTGCTGGATTCTCGTCCTCACGATGAACGGATTCGCCGGCGGCGGGAGTGTCTGGGCTGCGGCAAACGCTTTACGACCTATGAAGCCGTAGACCGTCCCATGCTGATGGTACAGAAAAAAGACGGTTCTTATGAGCCCTTTGACCGGCATAAACTGGTGACAGGCATTTTCAACGCCATCAAGAAACGACCGGTCAACTCCAATCTGATCGTTGCCATGGTAGAAGAACTGGAGGACGAATACAGCCGGCAGATGCGGAGTACTGTGACTTCTTCGGAGATCGGCAATGCGGTAATGGAACGCCTGAAATATATCGATGCAGTCGCCTATGTGCGGTTTGCGTCGGTGTATCAGGACTTCACCGATGTTGCCGGCTTTCTGGCGGTGATCGGTGCACTGGATAAAACAGATGAAAAGTGATGCATCAAGGAATGTGCATCTTGACTGGAAAGGAAAAACGATGAGTAAAGATTTTAACGACTTCATGAACACGCAGGACGATTCCATGCTGTATGACACACAGGACGTGCAGAATAACAAAATCTGGGCGGCTCTGTCTTACGTAGGGATCCTGTTCATTCTGCCGCTGCTGGTAAATGGCGGGCAGTCCCGCTATGCCAAGTACCACGCCAATCAGGGCTTTATCCTGTTCCTTGCGGAAGCTGTGGTTATCATTGCCAATGCGATTCTGGGGAAGATTCCGTTGCTGGGCAGAATTCTCCCTGCCCTGCTTTCTCTGGCAATTCTGGCTCTGATAATTATTGGAATCCTCAACGCTGCCAATGGCAAGGCAAAGCAGCTGCCCCTGATCGGCAATCTGCTGCACGTATTTGACAAGTAATTATTCTGTGGAAAGGACGGGGGAGAACTGTTCCGGTGCGGTGCTGTCGTATTGGATCGCTCCCAGCAAAACCTGATCTTCACTAAGAAGCAGCTCTGTGCACAGGGAACCCTGTCCGGAGCTGTTCTGTGTGTAAGTGTATCGGGCGGCGGCTTCTCCCAGATGTGCCGCCAGAGGCAGCCCCTGTGCCTGCTGGAGAGCCAGATAGCGGCGGTAGGTATCATCGGCAGCGGCAGGCAGCTGCACCGTTTCTGTGGCAACACAGCAGCGTTCCGGCTGCCCGTTCGCCTCCAGAAAGGCGAGCCGCTGTGCTCCGTCGGAGAGCACGATCTCCTGCGGTGCCGGTTCTGCTTCCGGCTGGTGCAGCCACTGCCACAAAAACCCGCACCCGAACAATACCCCTGCGATTCCCAGAGCAAGTACACTGCGTTTTCCCATATGTAAAAACCACCTTTCAGAAAATGTTGCTTGTACAGCTTATGTAACCAAATGAAAAATAGAACGGAGGTCCCTCTATGCGACTGGATCAGTTTCTCTCTGCACGTACCATGTATTCCCGTCGGGAACTGCGGCAGATGATACAAAAAGGCAAAGTCACCGTAGACGGTGCAGTTGTCCGGAAAGCCGATCAGGCAGTACAGCCGGAAGCCCACACGGTCTGCCTGAATGGACGGGAGATCTGCGGCGACCAGTATCTCTATGTGCTGCTGCACAAGCCCAAGTGCAGACAATCCATATAATCAGGATGTGTTATATCCTCGTATACATGCGGCCAAGTTTGATCATAACATAGAAAAAAGTACTTGGTGGTATCGTGACGGTAGTTTTTTACGTCTGAAAAATGTGGAGTTTGGATATGAATTCAGTAAAGATATGATTAAAAAAATGCGTATGACTAATTTACGCCTGTATGTTCAAGGAACTAATTTGGCTGTATGGGATAATATAAAATTGTGGGATCCTGAGTTGGGCAACAGTAATTCAGGGGCAAAATACCCTCTTGGAGCTACTTGGACTGTTGGATTGGAAGTATCATTTTAAAAACTTAAAGATATGAAAATATTATTCAAAAAAATACTATATACATTGGTGTTAAGCGTAGGATTGATAAGTGTGTCCTCTTGTGCCGATTATCTGGATGTATCAGATGAGATAGCCGACAATTTGTCACTTGAAGATGTGTTTGAAAATAAAGGGTATGTACAGAAATGGCATGCTAATATTTTTAATAGTATTTGTGCATATGAATTTATGGGCGGCGCTGGAGAAGAGAATGGTTTTTCAGGAGTTTGGAATTTGCTGTCGGGTGAAGTTACTGCTA
>OHBJ01002129.1_pt1 | contig 13452 bp, 14 predicted proteins | sample 1577241 | NCBI WGS metagenome assembly OHBJ01 (sample SAMEA3541594, study PRJEB24748) | human gut metagenome | biome: human gut; feature: human-associated habitat; material: faeces | place: China | collected 2012
ATGGCTTCTACCATGGCGGCCCTTACAACGTCAATCTTACTCATGTCAGATACCTCCTGCTTTCCCCGGTACGATGGACCGGAATACTTCATGATGGTCCACATGCCGCTAATAGGGCATGCTTATATTACGCCCTGCCAAATTCGCTGAGTTCAAGGCCCGGATTGCGGTCCAGGACCATGCCCACGCTCCAGCTGTTGATGAACAGGAGCAGGGGATTGTCCTTTAAATCCTTGATACGCTTCATATCAGAAGTGCCCTGGATCCTTGCCACATCCACCTGGCCCGGATTCTCCACCCAGCGGATATGCTCAAACGGAAGCTTCTCCAGTATGACCTCCACATTATATTCATTCTGGAGACGGTAGGTCAGCACCTCAAACTGAAGCACGCCCACCACGCCCACAATGATCTCCTCCATGCCGGAATTAAATTCCTGGAATATCTGGATGGCGCCCTCCTGTGCAATCTGGTTCACGCCCTTGATGAACTGCTTGCGCTTCATGGTGTCCACCTGGCGCACCCTTGCAAAATGCTCCGGCGCAAAGGTAGGGATGCCCTCAAATTCAAACTTTTCACTGGAACTGCACAGCGTGTCGCCGATGGAGAAGATGCCCGGGTCAAACACACCGATGATATCCCCTGCATATGCCTCCTCCACAATCTTGCGGTCCTGGGCCATGAGCTGCTGGGGCTGGGTCAGGCGGATCTTCTTGCCGCCCTGGACATGGTTGACCTCCATCCCCGCCTCAAACTTGCCGGAGCAGATGCGCATAAACGCAATCCTGTCCCTGTGGGCCTTGTTCATATTGGCCTGGATTTTAAACACAAAGGCCGAGAAATCCGGACGGAATGGGTCGATTTCCCCATCCAGCGTCCTTCTGGACAGGGGCGGGGTGGTCATCTTAAGGAAATGCTCCAGGAATGTCTCCACACCGAAGTTTGTCAAAGCAGAACCAAAGAATACAGGAGACAGGTTGCCCCGCTGTACACGTTCCATATCCATCTCGTCGCTGGCCCCGTCAAGCAGCTCGATATCATCCATCAGCTGCTGGTGGTAGGAAAAACCGATCACATCCTCCAGGTTCCCGTCATCCAGCCCATACTCCTGGCTTGCAACCTCCTTGGCGCCGCCCATGGCAGCCGTAAAGGTGGTTATCTTCCTGGTAAAGCGGTCATACACGCCTTTAAAATTCTTGCCGCAGCCAATGGGCCAGTTTACGGGACAGGTGCGGATACCCAGGACATTTTCAATCTCATCCATCAGTTCATATGGGTCCCTGGCCTCACGGTCAAACTTATTGATGAATGTGAAGATAGGGATATGGCGCATGACGCAGACCTTGAAAAGCTTGATGGTCTGGGCCTCCACACCCTTGGAACCGTCAATTACCATGACTGCCGAGTCAGCCGCCATCAGGGTACGGTATGTGTCCTCTGAGAAATCCTGATGCCCCGGCGTATCCAGGATATTGATGCAGAATCCCTCATAATTAAACTGCATGGCTGAAGAGGTGACGGAAATACCTCTCTCCTTCTCTATCTCCATCCAGTCCGAAACAGCATGCTTGGCTGCCTTGCGCCCCTTGACCGTACCGGCCAGGTTGATGGCGCCTCCGTACAGCAGGAACTTCTCAGTCAGTGTGGTCTTACCTGCATCGGGGTGGGATATGATTGCAAATGTCCTCCGCTTTTTTATCTCTTCTGCCAGCTGGCTATCTATCTTTGACAAAATGTTCGTCCTCCGTTTTCCATTGTGTAAAATAGGACGTACCTTGGAAGTACGCCCAAAATCATCCATTCTTTATTTTATTATGGTTGTAAACAGAAGTCAAGGCATTTGGGTATACAAAGATAAGGAATCAGACACTCCCTCCCCTCATCCCTGAGAAAAACCGGCCGGGTAACGGTTGGGAGGAAATACGGAAGCTGGTTTCCATTCACTGTCTGGAATCAGAAGTTCCCCAATCATTTCCTCAACAGCCGCCCACTCTTCTTCTGAAAGTTCTTTTTGTCCGCCAGCAGGGTGGTCATCCATATACTCCTGCACAAAAGGAAGGGTCTCACCCTGATGGAACACCCTGTCCTTACCATATGAATTTTCGTACCAATCCCTGTCATAAAAGTAATCTTCGTTAGAAAGATCTACATATACCAGGTGATATGCTTTTTCAATTTCACTCAAGCCGGAGTATCTGGAATGGGACACGCCAAGATAAAGGTCTTCTGTAACAGCATAACCTTCCATATGAATCATCTGTCCATTCCGCAGTGGTATGAAGCGTACACCTGTAGCTCCATCGCTGATCCATCCATAGGGGTTTCCATCTGCATAGCTGAAAAAACCGATGCATCTGCTTACGTTTTCATAGGAAAAGTCAGCTGTGGTATAATTCGCAGGGGATGGATCATACTGGATGAATAAATCCTGGCTGCCATCGCCATTAAAGTCCATCAAAATATATTTTAAGTTACTTCTTCCGGTAGTTTCATCCAGACTGGCCATATATCTGGAATGGAACCTGGACTGGGATGCCGCATCAAACCATTGATATTCACCGGATAGCAGCCGTTGATAGAACGCCCATTCCCCGCTGTCCATATCCTCCTGGACACCATTTCCTTCTTCCATGGCATCTAAATAGTCCCATTCTTCTTTGGGGAAAATATACTCCCATGCCATCTGTTTTGACTCATCTTCCATAATTTCAAGGCAGATTCCCACTTCTTTTTCCCATTCTGCCTTTGTACATTCCTTTTCATTCATATGATAGAGATACTTCCCATCACTTTGATTTCCCTGATAGGTACTGGTAAAATACTGGGATTTGGAATCCATTGGATAGCCGTATTCATCAAGTACCAGGTAACCATAATAATCCCTGCTTCCTTCTACCCGCAATGTTTCGGCAAAAGGGTCATCCGGTTGTGGTATCCGATAGCTGGACTGGATGGTATCATCTCCGGTTTCAGAGCGTTCCGATACTATGATTGCCCCATTTTTAGCCGGAATTACCAGGGGATACCGGGAGAAATCCCGCAGAAGTACAACCTCCTCATCCCGGTATGTATAAATGTAATAGTTTGTCCCAAAGGTCAAATGGAGTTCCGGCACATCATCTCCTGTACAGTCACCAATTGCATATTTTGCACGGCTGTCTCCCCGCGGATATGCTGCAGTGGCAGTGAGTGCATACATATCCTCCTGTTCCAGAAAGGCATTGTATTGGTTTTTGGCTTCCCGGGCTTCATCCATGGTATCTATGGTATACATGTCAGCCGGTTGTGCTGCTTCGTCCGAATAATCCGGGGCAGACGGGACAGAACAGCATGATAATAAATTCATGCAGGCCAGCCCCGGAAGGAATAGGGCTAATAGTTTCTTTGTCAGGGCATTCATCATTCCAGACTCCTTTTTGCAGATGGATCATACAATCTGCCATGATTGAGGAAAGGGAAGCTATGGTATCTTAATCATATCCCTAAAGCAGAAGCATGTCTATGATGACTATGATGATTTCACGAAATATTTCCACATCCATAATCCAAACTAAAAAATGCCAGAGTCCCAATCTTTTTGAGTTTCCGGCATTTTATAACAATCCAATCGATTCAATTACATTTTAAATAACTCCTTCATCCACACAACCATTTCCCCCACTCCCCTGTTATTCCAGCAGGCATAGGGAACCGCCTTCAGCTTCACGTCCTCCCAGGTGACGGGGTGCAGGCCGTAGAGTTCGTCCCCTCCCCATTCACGGCCGGATATCTTCTTACCGGCAAAGGACAGCCCGATGATTCCTCCGAACAAATCCTTTTCTTCCTCCGCCACGGGAGTGCCGGGATCCACATAAACCGCCGCCAGGTTGGAGCCGTTATCAGCCTCCTCCAGACAATATACGATGGGGCCTCGGACAAGGGCCACTTTGCCGCTGTCGGCCCGGACCAGCGGATTGCTGTGCACGAACCTGGCCGGCGCGTCCCATGTCACATGCAGGCACACATCCCCTGTAAGGGAAATGATTCCATAGCCTTTTTCCCGGACCAATGCAGGGCCATATCCATCTGTCTGCCCTGCATCCCCAACATACCTTACCGCAAAATTCCCGGCATAATCCGGTATCCTTACAGCCAGCTTCATGCCGCTTTCAGGCACTCCCCTTAAGGTAATGTCCACCTCCATCTTCCACGGGAACCTGGTCTCCATGGTCACGGATACTTCCCTGCCGCCCATATCCACCGTGGTTTCATTGGAAATGAACAGGTTCACATAGATGCTTTCCCCGTCCACGCCATAGATATACTGCCCCATGGACGCCAGCGTCCTTGCAATATTGGGCGGACAGCAGGATACGCCGAACCATTTCTGGCGGATGGGTTTCACGTGCTCCTTTGACGTGCGGGGCAGGCAGTTATCCGGCCACACTTCCAGGGGATTGACATAGAAAAAACTTTTTCCGTCCAGGGCAATGCCTGCCAGCACCGTGTTGTACAGGGCGCGCTCCACCACGTCATAGTATTTTGCCTCCCGGGTGATGTTGCCCATGCGCTGACCGAACATGGCCATGCCGATGGATGCGCAGGATTCCGAATAATTGCAGTCATTGGGCAGGTCGTAATCCGTGGTAAACCGTTCCAGGATACCGGATGAACCGATGCTGCCCGTGATATACATGCGCTTCTGGGTCATGTTGTCCCACAGGATGCGGCAGGCCTCCATCAGGGAATCGTCCCCGCAGGCCTCAGCCAGGTCCCACCAGAAAGGTTCCGGCAATGATATCGTACATCAGCCCGTCCTCGTCCCACAGGGCCCGGTTCAGCGGCAGACCCATGAGCTTGCCGTCATCGTTATAAACGATGGCAATCGGATCTTCAAAAGGATAGCTTGCGCCGATGGAACCGCCCACTGCCTGCTGCAAGGCTTTCAGGTCGTTATCGATCTCGACCTGCTGCGGATACTGTCCCGGTGCAATTTTCAGCACCGACAGAGTGTTCTCTTCCATGCGAATCCTCCTCCTTTCCGTTCAGCCCGATTTCGCCGCTCCGTGCCGCCTGCATCAAAGCCGCCACAAAGAAGCCGAAAATGGCACCTGCTTCAAAAAATGCGAAACCGATAAAAAAGTTCAGCATGGCACACCTCAGTCGATGCAGATGCAGGGCAGCTTCTGATCGTCTGCCATCAGGGTGATGCTGTGGCTTTCCAGATACTTCTGGAACAGGTAGACCTCATCAATGGTCAGCGAGATGACCTCGCCGTCCATGTTGGTGCGGACCAGAATCACCGGGCCGGTCAGGTAGTGCTTGCCGCCCATCTTCAGCACCTGCGCCGGATTGTAGCAGAGCAGCAGCGAGGTGTTGGGAAGGTTCAAGCAGGCATCGTCCTCGTCAAAGCAGGGCAGGATGTCGGGAGCCTCGTCCAGCGTGATGACGGTCAGTTCCATATCCGGGGCAATGGCTGCGAGGTAGACCTCGCCGCCCCGGTTTGCCGCCAGTGCAGCGCAGATACGCACGTCAATGGTGATCTCCTCGGAGCGGATGGTACAGGTAGCGTTGTTTTTCATAGGCTTTTCTCCTTTTGATTGCAAAAGAAAAGACCCCATCGGGTCTTTCGTTACGGTATAAGTCAGCGTTCATTCTGCCGCTGCTGTTTGCGCTGCCACTGTTCCAGCAGCTTGATGATGGTGTCCTCCATCTGTTTCGGGGTGTAGCTGCGGGGAAAGTATTTCCGCAGGGTGTCGTTTTTGATGACCACCTTGTCCAGCTCGTCCTTTTTCTCTTCTCCCATGACCGCAAAGGCAACGTCATACGAGAAGTGCCCTTCCTGCGCCAGCTTTTTAAGCCGCTGCGCTTGGGATAAAGATGGTGCATTCTGGGTGTCGTTCATCGCTTCTAAAAAATCCCGCTGTTGGTTCGTGTCGAGATGCGACAACTCCACAGCGGGATTAAAGGCAATTTTCTTTTCGTCTACCATGTCCAGCAGTTCGGGGATGAGGTTGGTCAGGCGGATGAATCGGTGCACCTGACGTTCACTTTCGTTTGCGTCTGCGCTCACTTGCGATACGCTCCACAACTTCTCGCCAACTTGGCGAGAAGTTAAATCTGACCTAGCACCTTGATTTTTTAGAGCCTCCAGCTTCATTTTGTAGGCAAACGCCCTCTCGCTGGGCAAGATGTTCTCACGTTGGAGATTGCTATCCACCATGAGCAAAACTGCGGCATCATCATCCATGTTGCGGACAATGACCGGCAGGGTGTCCAATCCGGCAAGCTGTGCAGCGTGCTGACGGCGGTGCCCGGAGATGATTTCATAGCCACCCTCCGGGCGTGGACGTGCAATCAGCGGAGAAAGCACGCCGTACTGTTCTACGCTTTCCACCGTGCGCTGCATGGACTCATCATCCAAGACCTTAAAGGGGTGGTTCTTGAAAGGGAACAGCTCCCCGATGGGGATTTGCTGAACCTGTTCCCGCTGCTGCTCCTGTCGGGATTCTTCGGTGGAGAAGATGTCATCTGCCCCTTTCAGCGACACGTTTAAGCTGTTTTTCGGCATTCGCCATCACCTCCTTCGTCAAAGAGCGGTAGGCTTCTGCCACCTTGCCTTTGGGATCGTGCTGAAAAATGCTTTTGCCCACGGCACTGATCTCCGCAGCACGGACAGACCGGGGAATGGTCTGGTCGAACACCTTGATCTTGCTGCCGTAAGCACCCCGAATCAGGTTGTCGATCTGCTGCCCGTAGTTGGTGCGGCTATCGGTCATGGTCAGCAGGATGCCCTCGATTTTCAATTTCGGGTTGATCTGCCGCCGGACCTTCTGCACAGTCTGCAAAAGCTGTTCCAGACCTTTCGCAGACAGGTACTGCGCCTGCACGGGAATCAGGGTGGTGTCCGCCGCTGCCAAGGCATTGACGGTCAGCATCCCAAGTAAGCAATTTATTACGTTCTTGGAAGAGTTCTAATAACATTATTAAATATGTTATTGCAGCTAGTTTATGTGTCCAAAAAATCAAAGATAGTAAGTTAGATATTGAGACATATTATCAAAATGGAATAGAAATTATTTTAACAGCTAACCAAATTGCAAAAATACGAGGATTTGGTATGGATGATAATGAGCTTAAAATCAATTATGATAAATTACCGATTAAATCTAGAAAAGAAATGAAGATTAATGGTAAAGATCTTGTGCAAGAAGCAGGGGTCAAACCTGGAAAAATAATGGGTGAAATTTTAAATAAACTTGAAAAAGAAATAGTTTTTGGGAATATTATTAATGACAAAGAGATATTAATAGAAAATGCAAAGAAACTATTAGAAGAGAAAGTGTGAGTAGTTTGCAAACTTTACGTGTAGAAAGTTTAACCAAGACATATGGCGAAAAAACGCTATTCAAGGATTTAAACTTTTTAATAAATGAACATGATAGAATTGGTTTAATTGGAACGAATGGTTCTGGAAAAACAACACTATTGAATGTTTTAACTGGAATTGATTCAGCAGATTCTGGAAATTTAATAAAACCAAATGATTATCGTATAAGTTACTTAAAACAAGCACCTGAATTTCCACAAAACAGTACAATTATGGAAGCTATTTTTACTGGAGCTGCTCCTGTATTTCAAACAATTAGAGATTATGAAGAAGCTCTAACTGAATATGGTGCACATCCAGATGATAAAAAAGCCGAACAACGTTACATCAAAGCTGAAGAAAAAATGAATCAAGAAGATGCATGGACAGCCGATAGCGATGTTAAGACAATTCTAACTCAATTACACATAGAGGATTTAACGCAAAAAATAGAAGAGTTATCAGGTGGACAAAGGAAACGTGTAGGCTTAGCTCAAGTATTGATTCAAGCGCCTGATTTGTTGATACTAGACGAACCAACTAATCATTTGGATTTTGATTCTATTGAATGGTTAGAACAATATCTTGCTAACTATAAAGGAGCATTATTAGTAGTTACACATGATAGATATTTCTTAGATCAGATAGCTACTGAAATAATGGAATTGTCATTTGGTAGTTTATATTCGTATACTGGAAACTATCAAGATTTTGTTAGACAAAAAGCTGAACGAGTTGAAAGAGAACTTGTTCAAGAACATAAACAACAGCAATTATATAAAAAAGAATTAGCTTGGATGAGAACAGGTGCTAAAGCACGTACTACTAAGCAACAAGCTAGAATTAATAAATTTAATGAATTAAAAAGCAATTTAAATAAAGTCCAAGTTGACGAAAATGTTGATATTAATTTAGGACAACAAAGATTGGGAAAGAAAGTATTAGAATTAAAAGATGCAAGTTTAACAATTGGAAATCATAAAATAATTGAAGATTTCAATTTGCTAATCCAAGCTGGAGACAGAATCGGTATTACAGGCGTTAATGGTGCCGGGAAATCTAGTTTTTTAAATGCTTTATCAGGTGAATTGCCATTAGATTCAGGTATTTTGACAATCGGTGAAACTGTAAAGATGGCTTATTATCGACAACAGACGGAAGAGATTCCTGAAGATAAAAGAATTATTAGTTATTTAAACGAAGTTGGTCAAAATATTGTAAATAAAGATGGTGAGCGAATTAGCACAACTCAATTATTGGAACAATTTCTATTTCCAAGATTTATGCATGGAACATTGATTCGCAAACTCTCTGGCGGTGAAAAAAGACGCTTGTATCTTTTGAAATTATTAATGTCTCAACCTAATGTTTTATTATTGGATGAACCAACTAACGATTTAGATATAGGAACATTAACAGTTTTGGAAGATTATTTAGATAACTTTAACGGAACTGTTATTACCGTATCACATGACAGATATTTTCTTGATAAGGTAGCTGATTCATTATATATCTTTGAAGGAAATGCAAAAATCAAGCATTATGTCGGAATGTTTACAGATTATCTGAAGAATGCTGAGAATGAAGCAGTTAAGACTAAAAAACAAGTATCTGCAACAAAAGTAGAAAAGACAGATAGTGCAGAAGACAAAGTTAAAAAGAAAACCAAGTTAACTTACGCTGAAAAGATGGAATATGAAAAATTAGAATCAGAAATCGATAAGCTTGAAAATGATAAAGCAAGTTTAGAAGAAGAAATGCAACATGTTGATGGGGCTGATTATACTAAATTAGCAAGTTTACAGCAACAAATTGATGAATTAGATGAAGATATTATGGAAAAAGTTCAACGTTGGGACGAACTTAGTCAGTATGTTGATTAATAGGAAGGAGAACACCGATGTCTATAGTAGAAGAACCGTATTTACAGTTAATTCGTGATATTTTAGAAAAAGGTCATGAAAAGAGCGATAGAACTGGAACAGGGACAAAGAGTCTCTTTGGTTATCAAATGAGATTTAATTTAGCAGAAGGCTTCCCATTATTAACGACTAAAAAAGTTCCATTCGGCTTAATAAAGAGTGAGTTGTTATGGTTTTTAAGAGGAGATACTAACATTAGATTCTTATTGGAACATAATAATCATATTTGGGATGAATGGGCATTTAAGAATTGGGTTGAAAGTGATGAATATCATGGACCAGATATGACTAATTTTGGTTTAAGAGCCCAAGAGGATGATAACTTTAATAAGGTTTATCAAGATGAAAAGAAAAAGTTCTGTCAGAAAATTGTTGAAGATCAAGAATTTGCTAATAAATTTGGCAATTTGGGAGATGTATACGGTGCTCAATGGCGTCATTGGCAAACAAGAAATGGTGAAACTATAGATCAAATAAAAGATGTTATTGAGACTATTAAAAATAATCCAGACTCACGTCGCATGATTGTAACAGCATGGAATCCAGAAGATGTTCCATTAAGTGCTTTACCACCTTGTCATACATTGTTCCAATTTTATGTAAATGATGGAAAACTGAGTTGTCAATTATATCAACGTTCTGCAGATGTATTTTTAGGTGTACCTTTTAATATAGCAAGTTATGCATTGTTGACACATATGATTGCTAGAGAAACTGGGCTTGAAGTAGGAGAATTTGTTCATACTCTTGGCGATGCACATATTTACTTAAACCATCTAGATCAGGTTAATGAACAATTGCAAAGAAAGCCTAATGATGCTCCAACATTATGGTTAAATCCAGAAAAGAAAAATATTATGGATTTTGAAATGGAAGATATTAAGGTAAAAAATTATCATTCACATTCAGCAATTAAAGCGCCAGTTGCTGTTTAGTCTGTGAGGTGTGCACTATGATTTCATTTGTATGGGCAGAAGATCAAAAACATCAAATAGGATATAAAGGACATTTACCTTGGAGACTTCCAGCCGATTTGGCTCATTTTAAAGAAGTTACAATGGGTCATCCAATGGTAATGGGGAAGAAAACGTTTGATAGTTTTCCTGGTTTATTACCAAGACGTCAACATATAGTGTTAACCCATGATACTAACTTAAAAGAAAAGTATAAAGATAATCCCCAAGTAGAAATTATGAATTCTATTGATGAATTAACTTCTTGGTTAGATGAAAATCAGTTTCAAGAAGTTAGCGTTATTGGTGGAGCGATGTTATTCAACTTACTTCTTAATAAAGTAGATAAATTATATAAGACTGAAATACTAAGTGAGTTTAATGGCGATACGGTTATGCCTACTATTAATTATGATGAATTTAAACTTGTTTCAAAAAAAATCGGTAAGGTAGATGAAAAAAACAAGTATCCTTATGTATTTTTGGAATACGAAAGAAAATAATTTCTAATAAAAATAATGAAAGATGAGTAAGACAATTTTGTAGTACTCATCTTTTTTTACATTTTTAAGGCTTAAATGTTGACTTCAAGTTAACTTGAAGTTTTATTATAGATATGTAAGTTCATATAGGGTTGATATTAAAAACTCTAAATTTTTAAGAGAAGGATGTGCTAAATATGCAAAAATTATCAAGTTTAACATCGCCATTAGTTCTAGCGAATGGTGTTGAAATTCCAGGACTAGGCTATGGTACTTACCAAACTCCACCTGAAGATACATACAAAGTAGTATCAGAAGCATTATCAATCGGTTATCGCCACATTGACACAGCTGCATTATATGGCAATGAAAGTGGTGTAGGTAAGGCTGTTAAAGATAGTGGGTTGAAGCGTGAAGAAGTATTTATTACTAGTAAGTTATGGAATACTGAACGTGGATACGACAAAGCAATTGCTTCCTTTAATAAGACTTTAGAAAATCTTGAGACAGATTATTTAGATTTATTCCTAATTCATTGGCCAGCTAATGAAAAGCAATTTGGGGATGAAGCTAATAAAATTAATTTAGATACATGGCGTGCTTTTGAAGACCTCTACAAAGAAGGTAAAATCAGAGCAATTGGTGTATCTAATTTCATGCCAAATCATTTGGAATATTTATTAGAAAATGCAGAAATTAAGCCAATGGTTAACCAAATTGAAGTTCATCCTGGTTGGCCACAAACAGAAGCAATTCGTTATTGCCAAAGACATGATATTTTAGTTGAAGCTTGGGCTCCATTGGGTGAAGCAGCAGCTTTAAGTAATGAAGTTTTACAAAGAATTGCTAAAAAATACGATCATACAACTGCACAAGTATGCTTACGTTGGGGAATTCAACAAGGAATATTGCCATTACCAAAATCTGTTCATAAGAATAGAATTGAAGAAAACACACATATTTTTGATTTTGAATTAACAGATGATGAAATGGATGTTATTGGTTCACTTCGTAATCTTGGTGGACAATGCAAAGTTCCAGATCAAGTGGATTTTTAATATGAAAACGGAAGAAAAAATATATCGAATCGGTGAAATTGCTGAGATGTTTGATCTTAGTAAATCAACTATTCGTTTTTATGAAGAAATTGGATTATTTCCTAATTTAAAACGTTCTCCAGGTGGACTACGACTTTTTTCTCAAGAGGAAATTAACTGCATTGAAGATGTTGAATGTTTAAAGAAAACAGGAATGTCTTTAAAGGATATTGCAGCATATGTAAGTTGGAAACAAGAAGGAGATTCCAGTCTTCTAGCAAGATTAAATCTCATTAGAAATCAAAGACTTACTTTAGAACAAAATATTCGTAATCTTGAAAAAGAATTGACAAAGTTAACACACAAACAATGGTATTATGAACAAGCTGTTGTAGCTGGAACAGAATTTATTTTTAATGGGGATTGCGAATATGAGTATTATCGTGCTCATCCTGATGAACAACAAACTGAAAGTGAGGGGTAATAAATGAGACAAATTGCTTTAGGTAATGGTGAAATTACTGCTTCCCAAGTTGCACTTGGAATTATGCGTATGGGTAAGAAGAGTGTAGAAGATGCTACAACTGTTCTAAAAACTGTCTATGACCAAGGAGTAAATTTCTTTGATTCTGCTGATATATATACAGATGGTGAATCAGAATTAGTTTTTGGTAAAGCTTTAAAAAATGCAGGTATACCACGTGATAAAGTCTATATTCAATCTAAAGCTGGAATTGTATTAGATCATGCACGAACAACTGCTAATGGATTGGTATTTGGACAAAGATATGATTTTTCTAAAGAACATTTATTACAAGCTGTAGATGGAATTTTAGAAAGAATTGGTGTAGATTATTTGGATACATTCTTGTTACATCGTCCTGATCCATTAATGGAACCAGATGAAGTAGCGAAAGTATTTAATACTTTATTGAGAAACGGAAAAGTTAGAAATTTTGGTGTATCTAATTTTAACGCTAGTCAAATAGATGTGTTACAACAAGCTGTTGGACAAAAATTAATCATCAATCAAGTTCAATTAAGTTTGAAGCATACACCTTTAATTGATAGTGGAATTTTTGTAAATAGACTTGAAGATGAAGCTGTTGATAGAGAAAGTGGAATGCCTGAATATTCTAGAAAAAATAATATTACTCTGCAAGCATGGTCCCCATATCAATATGGAATGTTTGAAGGTGTATTTATTGATAATCCTAAGTTCCCAGAATTAAATGCAATGATGGATGAAATTGCTAAGAAGTATGGGGTTACTAAAAATGCGATTGCGACAGCTTGGATTACTAGATTGCCACATAATGTTCAAGTTATTTTAGGTTCAATGAATCCACAACATTTAGAAGAAAGTATTGCTGGTGCTGATATTCGTCTAACACGACAAGAATGGTATGATTTATATCTTGCAGCAGGACACAAATTACCTTAAAACAAATATTGAATAAGTAAAAAATAGGCGTCAATAAGATAATATATCAATAAAAGATATGTATCTTATTGGCGCTTTTGGGTTAAAAAATTAATAGTGTTATTAACCATAAAGTAGTAGCAAAAGTAAATAAAATTGTTTCTAAAAGTTTGGTATATTCAAACTGGCGTATAATAATAATCACATTAAATGAGATTAGAACTATTATGGATAGTATAGTTGATAAAGTACTAATTCTTAGATTAAGTAAAGAAAGTAAACTATAT
>OHBJ01002130.1_pt1 | contig 13450 bp, 10 predicted proteins | sample 1577241 | NCBI WGS metagenome assembly OHBJ01 (sample SAMEA3541594, study PRJEB24748) | human gut metagenome | biome: human gut; feature: human-associated habitat; material: faeces | place: China | collected 2012
GCCAGCCACAAAGCTGTAAGGTATATACATACAAATGCCCCCCCTAAAAAGGCAGTTAATCCTACCTTACCAAAAAAGTACATTGGTCTGTCACCATAATGCAGTAAAAATGTAGTTGTTAAAGAATCAAACAAGCCTCGCAAATATCGTTCCATACCATATTTAGAGTGCCCAAACTCACGCTTATGGTGCTCCACTGTTATTTCTGTAATCCGGAATCCCATGCGGTGAGCCAAAACCGGAATATAACGATGCAGCTCACCATAAACATCTATACTATCCACTACCTCACGGCGAAAAGCTTTAAAGCCACAATCATGATCATGAAGCTTCACACCTGAAAGATAGGAAGTCACCTTATTGAACAGCTTAGATGGCAATCTCTTTTCTGCCGGATCAAGACGATTGAATTTCCAGCCCACCACCACATCATATCCTTCATCAATTTTCTCTATAAAGCGTGGCAATTCCGCTGGATCATCCTGCAAATCTGAATCCATAGTAAACACGATATCCCCATTCACATGCTTGAATCCAGCATCCAACGCCGGTGATTTGCCAAAGTTCTTTCTAAATGACACCATATGAACTGAGCTGTCATGCAGGTGAAGCTGCTCAATAACCTGCTCTGTATCATCTTTACTGCCATCATTGACAAAAACTATTTCGTATTGATCCACCATTCCAGTAGCCTGCATTGCATGTATGGACGCAATAAGCTGTTTATACAATTCATTAATAGACTCTGATTCATTATATGCTGGAATTAAAATTGAAATATTATGTTTCATTTTATGCTACCCCATTTCTCCTGCGCCGAATCCACATTATTAATAATGCTATTGCCGTAATACCACTAATCGCCGCCCCTTCATATAATCCTGGAGTACGATATTTAACAACCAGATTATGCTCTCCAGGTTCCAAATATGCCCCCATAAACCCAATATTTACATGCATAACTTCAATTTCCTTGCCATTATCATAGATAGACCAGCCTCTATCATAAGGAATACTTAAAAACAATATTCTAGGATCATTGATATTCGCTTTCAAATGGATTTCGGTAGGAGAAAAACTAACCGTTTCACAAACACTGTTTTTATCCAGAGGTACATATGGTATATATTCTATTTGAGCATTACCATTTTTTACATCCCATACAGACAAATCCACATTTGTTATTTCTACAACTTGACCTTTTGCTCCTACATCCAATCGCAAAAACTTACTGCCTTCCATATAATCTGGCAAATATGGTGATGATTTGCCATTACGAATACTGGTAAAGAAGCTTTTGTTTACGCTAAAATTCTTATTTTCATCCCCAAAGTATATTTGATAATTTAAATCTTTAATATTTGATGTAGATGTATCATTTCTTTTAACATTTATATTGACCTCCATCGAATGTATCCTCTTCTGAACCTCAAATTCCTCTGGAATTTCATACACTATAAATGGATCATTTCCTGATACCTTATATACCCCCTCTGTTAACATCTGCAAATCATTTGAATATAGTTTCTTCAACGGATAACTTGCAATCTCTTCAATATTGAAGGTATCACTGTATTTTTTTATACCTTTAACATTGTCATTTAATATAGCTGCTTTAGAAATAACATCATCACGAACATTGCTAGGATAATGTTCTAGCTCACTTGCATCTATATAATAATCATACAAATATCCAAGTTCGACATAATTTCTATTAAGTACAACATTCTCTGTAACATCATCACACAAATACTTACTTGAAAACATATTTCTAATACCTCGATAATCACTAAGGCCATGCATATGGTGCGCTTTTCCCATTTCCATATTATTAAAAAACATATCTGTAAAATCTACCAACATTCTGCTATTTACTGAATTATACCTGTCAAATCCATAATACCTATTAATAGATGAATCTGACTCTAGAACTCCATTTTTGCGACTAACAGCTACCCTAAAAAACTCACTTTCATATAACTTTCCTAATTTATCATGTTTGTGATATAATTCCTCCCACACATTTTTATTCGATAACAACTGCATATAATCTATTTGTATGCCTGAAAATCTACAGCTGATGCATAGCTCAATTACAATTACGCCCAATACAACATAAAGATAATTCTCTTTTTTTCTAACACTATACATACACAATAAAATCATATAAACTATCAAAAAAATTACAGCACAATATACTTCTTCCTTAACAATTGGAAGCATAGTTGCATTATACATCCAAATTGTTATACCGAACGCAAGCAACAAAACAATACCAGCACATAAAAATATTTTATAATTAACCCGTTTTAAAGCGTAAACGCCTATTGTTATAAGTACAATATTTAGCCAAATAGATGAAAGTTTTATACTGTTAATAACAAATGCATTCAACAAAAACTTTGGAAAAATAGTAGTTATATAAAAAAATACGACCATAAAAACTAAAATGAAAACTTTTTTCTTGTATTCATCAAATTTATTAATATTAATACAGATACTTACACAAAGTAAAAGAATCAAAACTCCAGAATATCCACATAATGCTTCTAAAACATTTGATATTCCTGTATCAAATATACCTGTTATATTTGGCTGATAAAATTTTAAAATATTTCCTAAAACAACTTCGCTACTTTCTATCGAAAATGCTTTATTTATGTTGTTCCATATATTCCCCCCAGTACGTGCCGACATTAAATAACTAAATATACCTGGAAGTAAAAATATCGCGGCCAATCCCAAACTCATGAAATATTTTGATGAAAATTTTACTAGCGTTCTTAACAAATTGCAAAACTGAATATTCCCATCATATATGCAACGAAAAACTACATACCCATACACATAAAAAGAATAGATATACAAAAAAGTTGCATATCTAGATATCAACAATAATGCAAAAGATACTACAATATATAGAGAATTATTATTCCGATACCATTTTTCTAAACCAATCAAAACTGGAACAACCATCACTACTTCGGTTGCATAATGCCACCATGGACCTCGACATAGCATTACACCGGAAAAAGCATAGCAAAGTGCCCCTATAATTTTACTCAAAATACTCAAACAGCAGGTCCTCCATGGTTACCATGCCTTCCGTGCCGCCGTATTCGTCTACGACGATGGCCAGGTGTACACGCGCTTTCTGAAATGCGTGCAGCAGGTTGGAGCACGTCATACCCTCGGGCACATACAGCACGCTTCGCATGTATTTTTCCGGCGTGGCGTCGGCATATCGGCCCGGCTCAAGCAGGGGGACAAGGTCTTTTACGAACACAGCGCCCACGATATCGTCCAGGTCCTCTTTATATACCGGGATGCGCGAGAAACGGTTTTCCGCCTGCAGCGCCACGATGTCCTGCAGCGTGGCCGTCACGGGCACGCCCACCACATCGGTGCGATGCGTCATGATCTCGGACACCTTGCGGTCGTCGAACTCGAAGATGTTTTTGATCATCTCGTGCTCGCGTTCGTCCACGGTGCCTGTCTCCTCGCCGGCCTCCACCATCATCAGAATATCTTCCTCCGCCACCGGCTCCTCATCACTGGCCGGGCCGATGCCCAGCGGACGCAGCACAAGGTTGGTGGACGCGGCGATCAGCTTGATGACGGGCTTGCACACCTTGTTCAGCGCCCATATGACGCCCACGACCTTGAGCGCCACGCCGTCCGGATTCTTCATAGCGATGCGCTTGGGCGCAAGCTCGCCGAAAATCAGCATGAAATAAGAAAGAATAATGGTAATGAGAAACACCGTCACGCCGCGCAGCGTAGACGCGGGAATGGGAATGAACGACAGCGCGGAGACCAATGGGTCCGCGAAGCTGTCCGCGGCTGCGGCCGAAGCCAGAAAGCCGGACAGCGTAACGCCCACCTGAATGGTGGCCAGGAAGTCCGACGGAGCCTCGGTGATGACGAGCAGACGCGCGGCGGGCTTGCTGCCGCCCTCGGCCAGGCGCTTCATCTTCTGTGTGTTGACGGACACCACCGCAAACTCGCTCATGGCGAAAAACGCGTTGGAGGCAATGAGTATGACCTGCAGAAATAAACTGGGCAGGACTGTGTCCATAAAAATCGATCAATCTCCTTTTTTAATAATGGGAAGCTTTGTCTTTTTTGCAGCCGAGCTGAATCTCTTCACACCTGCAGACGGACAGGCTTGTTTTCGCACGCGCCTTCGTTGCGCAGGCCCTGCTTTCCGCCCCGCGCGCCGCTGCGCAGGACAGCTAAGAAAATAATACCAGAACCAAAGCGGACCGTCAAACGGCGAAATCCGTCAAAATCTTGGCATCCCGGGCGGATTATGGTATACTGTACAAGGTTATACTTTTCTTACGTGACATTACAGGGCCGCGCGCCCATTCTTGGAGGTTTCGATATGGAATCCACAGTATTTGCAGGTAAAACACTGCTCATCACGGGCGGTACAGGTTCCTTCGGCAATACGGTGCTCAAACACTTTTTATCCACAGACATCGGCGAGATCCGCATCTTTTCCCGCGACGAAAAAAAGCAGGACGATATGCGCCACGATTACCAGCTCAAATATCCGGAGCTGAGCGGCAAGATCAAATTTTATATCGGCGACGTGCGCAATCCGGACAGCCTGCGCGGCGTGATGCGCGGCGTGGACTATATCTTCCATGCGGCCGCGCTCAAGCAGGTTCCGAGCTGTGAGTTCTTTCCCATGGAGGCCGTACGCACCAACGTGCTGGGCACCGACAACGTATTGACAGCCGCCATCGACGCGGGCGTAAAAAAGGTCGTCTGCCTCTCCACCGATAAAGCGGCGTACCCCATCAATGCCATGGGAATCAGCAAGGCAATGATGGAAAAAGTTATCGGCGCGAAGGCGCGCACCGTCAAGGCCGAGGCTACCACCATCTGCTGCACCCGCTACGGCAACGTCATGGCCAGCCGCGGCAGCGTTATCCCCCTGTTTATCGACCAGATCAAAGCGGGCAAGCCCATCACCATCACCGACCCGGAGATGACCCGCTTCCTGATGAGCCTGGACGAAGCCGTGGACCTTGTGGCCTTTGCGTTCGGGCACGCCAACCCCGGCGACCTGTTTGTGCAGAAAAGCCCCGCCTCCACCATTGGGGACCTTGCCAAAGCCGTGCAGAAGCTGTTCGGCGATACCGGCACGCACATCATCGGCACGCGCCACGGGGAAAAGCTGTATGAAACATTGCTCACCCGAGAGGAAAAAACGCGCAGCGAGGACCTGGGCGGTTATTACCGCGTCGCCGCCGACGGCCGCGATCTGAACTACGACAAATACTTTGTCAACGGCGAGGTGCGCACCCAGGCGCCCGAGGACTACACCAGCCACAATACCCGCCGCCTGACGGTGGACGAGGTCGTGGACAAGCTGCTGAGCCTTGAATATGTGAAAGAGGAGCTGGCCGCGCTTGGAAAATAAGAAAAAAACGCTGCTCATTACAGGGGCGGGCGGTTTTGTGGGAAAAAACCTTGTCGCCCAGCTTCGCAATGAAGGCTGGAACGACCTGCTTTTGTTCGACGTCGACACGCCAAAAGAGCTTCTGGCGGACTACGCCGCCCGGGCGGACTTTGTGTTCCATCTGGCGGGCGTGAACCGTCCCCAAAATGCGGATGAATTTTACGAGGGCAACCGGGGCTTCACCGAGCACCTGCTCGCCCTGCTGGCCGCGGCGGGCAACAAAGCGCCTGTGCTCGTCACCTCATCCATCCAGGCGGAGCTGGACAATGACTACGGCAAAAGCAAGCGGGAGGCTGAGGAGCTTATTTTCGCCCACGAGCGCGCCACCGGCGCGCCTGCGCTGGTGTACCGCCTGCCGGGCGTGTTCGGTAAATGGTGCCGCCCGTCCTACAACAGCGTTGTGGCCACGTTCTGCCACAACATCGCAAACGGCCTGCCCATCGACGTGCGGGACCCGGCATACAGCTTCCCTCTGGTATACATCGACGACGTGGTGGCCAGCTTCATCGCCGCGATGGAGGGGCGTGCCGCGCGGGACTGCTCCATTCCCGGCTACTGCCATCTGATGTGCGACGCCTATGATGTGACGCTTGGCCGTCTGGCGGAGCTGATTGAAAGCTTCCGCGGCAGCCGCGGCAAGCTGGACGTACCGGACATGGGCGACGCCTTCACACGGAAATTGTATGCGACATACCTTTCTTATCTTCCCACAGACGGCTTCTCCTATCCGTTGGACATGCACTGCGATGCGCGTGGCAGCTTTACGGAGTTCCTGCGCACCCCGGAGCGCGGACAGGTGTCCGTCAACATTTCCAGGCCCGGCGTCGTAAAGGGCAATCACTGGCACCACACCAAAAACGAGAAATTTCTGGTAGTGAAGGGCGAGGGCATCATCCGCTTCCGCCGGCTGAACACCGAAGCCGTGTACGAATACCGCGTCTCCGGCGATAAGCTGGAAGTGGTGGACATTCCCACGGGCTACACCCACAACATTGAGAATGTGGGCGAGAGTGATATGGTCACCGTGATGTGGGCCAGCGAGCCCTTTGACCCGGAGCGTCCGGATACCTATTTCCTTGAGGTGTGAACATGGAAAAGATCAAACTCATGACCATCGTCGGCACAAGGCCGGAGATCATCCGCCTTTCCGCCGTCATCAAAAAATGCGACCGGTATTTCAATCAGCTTCTGGTCCACACGGGCCAGAATTACGACTATACGCTCAACCAGATTTTCTTCGAGGATCTGGAACTGCGCGCGCCGGATTTTTATCTGAACGCCGTGGGCAGTGATCTGGGAGAGACCATCGGCAACATCATTGCCAAGAGCTATGCGCTGATGGCGCAGCAGAAGCCCGACGCGCTGCTGATTTTGGGCGACACGAACAGCTGTCTTTCCGCCATCGCAGCCAAGCGCCTGCACATCCCCATCTTTCACATGGAGGCCGGCAACCGCTGCTTTGACGAGTGCCTGCCCGAGGAGACCAACCGCCGCATCGTGGACCACATCAGCGACGTGAACCTGTGCTACTCTGAGCATGCACGCCGCTATTTGAACGCCGAGGGCACGGCCAAAGAGCGCACCTATGTGACGGGCAGCCCCATGGCCGAGGTCCTGCGTGCCAATTTTGCCAAGATCGAAGCCAGCGATGTGCTGGAGCGGCTGGGCCTTGAAAAAGGGCGCTATATCCTGCTCTCGGCCCATCGGGAGGAGAACATCGACACCGAGAAAAATTTTCTCGACCTGTTCCGTTCCGTCAACCGTCTGGCCGAAGCCTACGACATGCCCATTCTGTATTCGTGCCACCCCCGCAGCAAAAAATTTCTCGAGCAGCGGAATTTCAAGCTGGACGCCCGGGTGCGGCTGCATGAACCGCTGGGCTTCCACGATTACAACCACCTGCAGATGAACGCCTTCTGCGTGGTGAGCGATTCCGGCACGCTGCCCGAGGAATCCAGCTTCTTCACCAGCGTCGGCCGCCCTTTTCCCGCGGTGTGCATCCGCACCTCCACCGAACGTCCCGAGGCGTTGGACAAAGGCTGCTTTATCCTTGCGGGCATCAGCGGGGGCGGCGTGGAGCAGGCCGTGGCTACCGCCGTGGCCATGAATCAAAACGGCGATTTCGGCATTCCCGTACCCAATTACACCGAGGACGTTTCCGTCAAAGTGGTGAAGATCATCCAGAGCTATGTGGGCGTTGTAAACAAAATGGTATGGCGCAAGGATTGATGCTTTGCCGTCTTTTTCCCACCCCGGAACACTGAAAAAAGGAGTTTTTGCGTGAAAGGCAAACGCATTCTTGTGGTGAGCCAGCACTATTGGCCCGAAAATTTCCGCATCACCGACATCTGCGCGGGCTTTGCGGCAGACGGATGTGAGGTGGATGTATTGTGCGGCCTGCCCAACTATCCAAAAGGCGAGTGGTTTGAGGGGTACCGTTATACCGGCCCCCGGCGCGAGAGCCATGCCGGCGTGCAGATCTTCCGCGCGGGCGAAATACGCCGCAGGGGCAACACCTCCCTGCGCATCTTCCTCAATTATATTTCCTTCCCCGTTACGGCGCTGTTCAATCTGCCGCGCCTGCACGGAAGGAAATATGACGCCGTGTTCTGCTACGAAACCAGCCCCGTGCTGATGATGCTGCCCGCCGTCGTGTACGCAAAGCTGCACCGCGTGCCGCTCACCACCTACGTGCTGGACCTCTGGCCGGAAAACCTGTATTCTGTGATGCCTGTGCGAAACAAGGCGCTGCGCGCCGTGGCCGCGGGCGTTTCCCACTGGTTTTACCGCCGCAGCGAACGCCTTGTTGCCATGAGCCCGGCTCTGGACGAACGCCTGGCCGCCATCGCGCCCCGGGCGCAGCGCACCGTGGTGCCCCAATACTGTGAAGACCTGTATGCGCAGGACGTGCATGACGCGGCTCTGGAAAGCCGCTTTGCCGGGCGGTTCAACGTGGTGTTCGCGGGCAACATCAGCCCCGCGCAAAACCTGCCGCTTCTGGTGGAATGCGCGCGGCGGCTAAAAGCGGCGGACCGCCGGGACGTGCATTTTGTTATCGTGGGAGACGGCATGAGCCGCGACGCCCTTGAGCAGGAAATTGCCGCAGCGGATGTAGCGGATTGGTTCACCTTCGAGGGACAGCATCCCGTAACGGATATCCCTGCCTATCACACGATGGCGGACGCACTGTTTGCCGCACTGAATGCCAGCGAGGACGTGGGACTGACGGTGCCCGCAAAAATCACCAGCTACTTAGCCGCCGGGCGGCCGTGCCTTGTTTCGGTGAGCGGTGAAGCCGCCCGCGTGATGGACGAAGCCGCCGCCGGTTTGACGAGCCCCGCAGGCGACGTACACGGACTGTACGAAAACCTGCTGGCCCTGGCCGATATGCCGCCGGAGCGGCGCGCGGCCCTTGGCCATGCGGGCCGGGCCTATTACGAAACCCATTTCCGGCGCGAGCCGCTGCTGCGGCAGCTGGAGGATTTTGTGCTTTCCGGTAAAAAAATGTAACAAAACCTTTTTTTGCCGCGTATTACTACTTGATACGGCGGGCGCGCCCGCCCAAAGAGGTGACGGTTTGAAGACCCTTGTGATCATCCCCTGCTACAACGAAGAAGAAAACCTGGACCGCGTGGTGGAACGCCTGCACGCTGCCGCGCCGGACGTGGATTACCTGATCGTCAACGATTGCTCCACCGACGGCAGCGCCGCGCTGTGCAGAGCCCGCGGCTACAATTACATTTCTCTGCCCGTAAACCTTGGCATCGGCGGCGGCGTACAGAGCGGCTACTTATACGCCCGAGAGCACGGCTATGACGTCACCGTGCAGATGGACGGCGACGGCCAGCATAACCCGTTGTTTCTGGCGGACGTGGTGCGGCCCGTGGCCGAGGGCAGGCTGGACATGTGCATCGGCAGCCGTTTTATCACGAAGGAGGGCTTTCAGACGAGCTTCATGCGGCGGCTGGGCATCAACTTCATCAGCGTGATGATCCGTCTTCTATGCGGCGTGCGCATACTGGACACCACCAGCGGCTTCCGCGCCTGCAACAAGGAACTGACCGCCTATTTTGCTGACCATTACGCCCAGGACTACCCGGAGCCGGAGGCCATTATCACCGCTGTTCTGAACGGCTACCGCGTGGGCGAAGCCCCGGTCGTCATGGAAGAGCGCATGGGCGGCAAATCGTCCATCAGCCCTTTTAAATCGGTTTATTATATGGTGAAGGTGAGCATTGCGCTGGTGGTGTTCCGCATCACCTCCGGCAGACGGAAGGAGGGCCGCGCATGAACTGGCAGAGCATCAGCCCTATCCTGCGTGTCGGCCTTTTGCTGGGTGCGGTGTGCTATCTTGCCCTCATCCTGTGGCTGCTCAAAAAGAAAAAGCTCACGGTGCGGTACTCCATCATCTGGCTCATTTCGGCCGGAGTGCTGCTCGTTTTCGCAGTATTTCCTTATGTCGTTCTGGTGCTGACAGACCTGCTGGGCATGGCTGTGCCCGTGAACGTGGTATTCCTCCTTGTCATCGCGTTCATCCTGCTTTTGCTGCTCAGCCTTTCCAGCATCGTCTCCGGCTTCGCGGAAAAGATCAAGCGCCTTGCGCAGGAAAACGCCCTCCTGGAAGAGCGCGTGCGCAGACTGGAAGCGCAGCTCGCGGCGCAGGATAAGCAAACGGAAAACGAAAAAACCTCGTAACGCGCCGTCCAAAGGCGGCGACAGCTTGTCAAAAAAGCTGCGCTTTTCCGCCAAGCTGCTTACGACCAGGGCCTTTGGTCCCGTTCGCCGCGCACGGCGGCCTTCGGCGGCCGCTTCGCTCTACACATGCCTCGGCACTGGCCCTGCGGGGGCGTCTGCGCGCTAAGAGCCGCGCTTTCAGCGCGGTTGCCCGCAAGGGAGGCTTCGCACCGTTCCGACACGCGCCTGCGGGCGCAATCACCACCCCTTTTTGGCGGCATTCGCCGCGTGGCCTGCACTTTGCCGCGCAAAGATGCATGACTTTGCCACCGCCAGCTTTTTCCCCGGACGCTTCTTTTCCTTCTTTGCCTTTTTCAATAGTCTGGTGCCGCCCATGGGCGGCGATCCTCCCCGGAAGGAGTTTTGCGCATGAGCAGCTTTTTCGCTGTTGCGTTCCTTGTGTTCCTGGCGGGCACGTGCCTAGCCTACTTTGTGCTGCCCAAGGCGGTGCGTCCCTACTGGCTGCTGGTGTGCAGTTACCTGTTTTATATGTACGACCCGGAAAATGCGGGCTTTGTGGCGCTGCTGCTTTCGGCCTCGGCCGTCACCTGGGCGGCGGCGCTGCTGCTGGAACGTCTGCGCGTCAAATGGATGCGCCGCGTCTGTCTGGTCGTGTCGCTGGCGCTGTGCGTGGGCTGTCTGTTCTATTATAAATACTTCAACTTTTTGGGCGAAACGCTGGCTGCGCTGCTGGATTCCTTCGGCCTGCATTATACGGCCCCCAGCCTGGATATTCTCGCGCCGGTGGGCATCAGTTATTTCACCTTTGCCGCGCTGGGCTATGTCATCGACGTGTACCGCGGCCGGCAGCGTGCGGAGAAGAACTTTTTCTTTTATGCGCTCTTTGTCAGCTTTTTCCCCTGTATCGTCACAGGCCCCATCGAGCGCGCGGAGCATATGATCCCCCAATTCAAAACGCCGCAGACCTTCGATTACGCCCGCGTTTCAGGCGGGCTGTTCCGCATTCTGTGGGGCTTTTTCAAAAAATTCGTCATTGCCAACACGCTGGGAACAGCGGTGGATGCGGTGTACGGCAACCCGGGTTACGGCGCATACACCGGCCCCATCCTGCTGCTGGCCAGCTTGCTGTATACTTATCAGCTTTACTGTGATTTTTCCGCCGGATGTGACGTGGCGCTTGGCGCGGGGGCCGTGTTTGGGTTTGAATTGACGGAAAACTTCCGCCAGCCGCTGCACGCCCGCTCCTTTACCGAGCTGTGGCGGCGCTGGCACATCAGCCTGACAAGCTGGTTCCGTGATTACCTGTACATTCCTTTGGGCGGCAACCGCCGTGGCAAGGCGCGGCAGTACATAAACCAGCTTGTTGTTTTCCTTGTAAGCGGTCTGTGGCACGGTGCCTCCCTGTCTATGGTGGTGTGGGGCCTTCTCAACGGCGTTTACCTGTGCGTGGGCAAGGCCACGCAGGACGCGCGGCGTAAATTGACGCGGCATAATCCGCTGTATCATTTCACGCCTGTGCGGCGCATTTTCCAGACCGCTGTTACCTATCTGCTTTTCACAAGCTGTATCATCTTCTTCCGTTCGTCGGAGGTGTTTGAAGGCAGTAAGGGCATTGCGGACGCGCTGTATATCTACGGCCATCTGTTTTCGGGCTGGGGCAAGCTGTTCACCGCGCCGGACGCCATTGGCCGCGCGCTTGTTTCCATCGGGCTTTCGGTGCAGACGGCGCTGATACTGGCTGTGAGCATCCTTGTGGTGGAAACGCTGGAATCTGTGCAGGAGCCGGTGAACCGCACCATCCGCAAGATACCCATCTTCCTGCGGTGGCCGCTGTATTACGCGCTGGTACTGGGCATGCTGTTCTTCGGCTCATTTGCCAACTCAGGCTCTATTTACGGAAGGTTTTAAGGAGGACGGCAGATGAAAAAACGATTGCGCTTTTGGGGCAGCCGTTTGCTTTCCGCGCTGCGCCTGGCGTTGGGGGCACTGCTGTTTACACCTGTGTTTGCGTTGCTGGTCGCAGTCAATTACGGCGTGGATTGTCAGGGCTACTTCTTGGGCGATACCTATCTTCGGGAGATCGCCACGATGCTGTTTGAAGGAAAAAACGTTGTCGGGTTCAACCAGCTCAATGGACGTGAGCTCGAAGTGCTTGAAGTCATTGTCGCCAACATGAACGAAGAGACCACCCCTGAGACCATCGCCCTCGGTTCCAGCCGCATTTTGCAGTTGACGCGTGAAATGGTCGGCACCAGCTTTTACAACAGCGGCACCTCCGGCGGGGATTTCAACGACGTGCTGAGCGTATTTTCTTTGTATGACAAGGCGGGCAAGCTGCCGAAAAACGTCATCATCGGGCTGGACCCGTGGCTGTTCAATACAGATGTGGACGCCAACGGCTCCAACGATCCATCGCTGTATGCTGAATTTTTGACGGAAAAACTGGGCGTTCCCACAGAGTATGAAAAAAAGGACCTTTCCAAGACATGGAAAAATCTGTTTGATCTGACCTATTTTCAGGGCAACATCGAGTATATGCTGAAGGGCTCCAACAAGAGCGGCGCTGCCCAGACCGTGGACGACAGCGCCCTGTATCAGCAGGATACCGAGGTAAAATGTTCCGACGGCAGTCTGGTGTACGACCGGGAATTCCGCGGCTGGAAACAGGACGCCGTGGACCATGCCGCGCTGGAGGTCGCCAACAACGGCATGTTCCGTCTGGATTATTACACAGAACCGGACGCTCAGCGGCTGGCCATCTTTGAAAAATGGCTCCAGTATATGCAGGAGAAGGGCATCAACGTCATCATCCTCCTCTCGCCCTACCACCCCATTATCTACGACCGCGCCCTATCGGACACCGAGCGTTACGGCGGCCTGTTCGGCACCGAGAAAGCCGCGCGCGCGCTTGGAAAAAAATACAATATCCCCGTGTACGGCAGCTATAATCCTTATGCCATTCCCGCCACATCAGCCGATTTTTACGACGGCCTGCACCCTCACGGCGACTGCCTGGCCCGCTTCTTTCCCGGCATTCCCCAGGCTCTGGCCGACCGTGACGCGGGCGTGGATGTAAGCCTGGACTACACTGCCGCCGCCCCGGATGCAGACGGCGAAGCCGCAGACGCGGCATAAAAAACAGCAGCGCAGCTGCTGTTTTTACGCGCACCCGGGCACTTTGTGCCCGGGTGCTTGAGATTTTAATGCCGTGGGCCGGGCACGACCCACGGACATCCGGATACGTTTTTATTGCGGAGCAATAAAAAATCCGACACAAACGCC
>OHBJ01002131.1_pt1 | contig 13446 bp, 10 predicted proteins | sample 1577241 | NCBI WGS metagenome assembly OHBJ01 (sample SAMEA3541594, study PRJEB24748) | human gut metagenome | biome: human gut; feature: human-associated habitat; material: faeces | place: China | collected 2012
ATTCTCTATACATTTTATCATCATTTAAAAATGCTCTTTCAAAGGTGTGCGGAGACTGTTCGCCGCCGATTCCGTAATAGTCTCCGTAGAAAATGCACGGGTAGCCCTCTTTCATCAGCAGAATCATGCCGTAAGCCAACGGTTTGAACCAGTCCTTGATCTGGGATTCGAGCGAGCTCCCCCTCTGGGAGTCGTGGTTATCCACGAACGTTACGGCGTTGGCAGGGTAGCGCTCCACGAGCGATCCTTCGGTGAATCCCGTCAGATCGAAGTCGCGCCCTTTCTGCGAGGCATGGTACATTTTGTAGTGCAGCGGCACGTCGAACAGGTCGATTTCGCGCCCGACGACGTTCAGATAGGCTTCCAGCGAGTCGAAGTCGCCGTTCCAATACTCTCCGACCGCGTAGAACGTGCTTTCGCGGCTGGCGCGGACGGTTTCCAGAAACTGTTTGACGAACGTGTCGCGCATATGCTTGATCGCGTCGAGGCGGACGCCGTCGAGGTTCAGTTCCTTGGCCACCCACATACCCCAGTGCAACAGGTTGTGAATGACTTCCGGATGATCCATGTCCAAATCGTTTCCCAGCAGGTAGTCGTAGTTGCCGTTTTCGGAGTCTACCCCTTCGCTCCACTGCTTGCCCTCGCCGAGTATGCGGAATATCTTGTCGATATGCTCGTTGTCGGGGCCCTGACTGGTGCCCGAGAAGTGATACCAGTGGTACTTGAAATCGGAGTACTTGTCGCCGCGTCCCTTGAAATCGTAACCGGTGTATGCCTCGATCTCGTGCGGCTCGCCCACCGGCTCGTTCCGGTTCGAAGGATCGACCTGCTGAGCCATGAACTTTTCGGGACGTGCGACTTTCTGCCGGCGCAGTGGTAGGTCTGCTTTGCTACGCTGTAAGCACCGGAGCAGTTCAGGGTGGTGTAATAGGTCGCCTTGCCGCTGTCCACACCCATGGCGGCGGTGATGACCTTGAACACGCTTCCGGGGTAGTACAGCTCAGTGATGGTCTTGTTCTTCCACTGGATATCCCGGTAAGTGCCGGTGTAGTCGGCTTCCTCATCCGCGATCTTCTGGCCGTTCTCGTCCCGCAGGTAGTTGCCGTTCTCGTCTTTTTTGTAGATGGTGTACAGCTCCGGCTCGGCCTGCACCTGCTCCGTCAGGTAGGCCAGATTGGCGCTGAAATCCTGTGGGTCATTGGGGTCAAAGTCCGGCTTGGAGGCCATGGCAAGGATGGCACCGGTCTTGACATTCATCACAATGGCGCAGCCGCGGTTTTCAACGGTGTTGGCCGCCACGGCCTCGTTCAGGTAGCGCTCCACCACCTCCTGAATGTTCACATCCAGCGAGAGCACCAGATTGGAGCCGTCCTTGGCGGCGTAGGTGGTGGCGTTTTCATCGGCAATAGCGTTGCCGTAGGCATTGCGCAGGGTGATGGTGCGGCCGTTCACACCGGCCAGCGTGGACTCATAGGAGTTTTCCAGACCGTACACGCCCTGACCATCCGCATTGCAGAAGCCCAGCACGGCGGCGGCAAAGCGGCCGTAGGGGTAATCCCGCTGGAAGCCCTTGGAGGCCGACACCGACACCCGCCCCTTGCGGACCGTGGGGGTGCCGTCGTCGCTCTCCTGCTGGCCCAAGCCCAGCTTGGCCAGGATCTTTTCCAGCGCACCGGCGGATTTTCCGCTCTTGCTGTGGGCCTTGTTGTAGGTCTTGACGTATTCCTCAATGGAGAGCTTGATGGCGTTGTTGACCTTGGTGGCCAGCACCTGATAGGAGCTTTCGTTTTTGGAGAGGGCATCGCAGACCGCCTGATACTGGGTCTGGTACTCTGCCGAAGTGGTGTCCACGCTGTCCAGACTCTCGCCGTCGCCCGAAAGCAGGCGCAGGGTGATCTGGGTGCAGACCTCCTTCATGGCGGCCTCATCGATGGTGCGGATCTCCGCCTTGGTGTCCTGATCGGTGGTGGTGGTATACAGGGCCGTGCTGTAAGAGGGGTCGGCCCAGATGGTCCAGACCACGCTGGTGGAAGCCAGCGTGATGCCGCTGGTGTCGTAGATCTCACCGCGGGTGGCCTGAATGGTGCTGTCCAGCAGCTGCTGCTCGGCGGCGTACTGGCGGTAGGTGGCACCGTCGCGGATCTGGATCTTGTACAGGCTGTAGATCACGGTCAGCGCGGCGACCACCACAAGAAGCACGGCGGCACCAAAGCTGATATGACGCAGCCGGGCACTGAGCCGTGCGTGCGGGTCCGCACTGCGGCGGCGGGCACTGTTCTTTTTGGGATTGGAGGATGGTGTTTGCATTGCGTACTCCCGAAGAAAACCGAAAAAGCGTGCGCTGCCGCACGCTTTTCGTTGTTTGGTTTATTTTGCCGTTCTGACAGAGGCAAGAATGGTCATTGCCCCATCGTGGAGCAGATCCGACCACTGCCGCACAGCGGATGCCTTGCGCACCAGAACGCTGCCCTCATCCAGCCGGATGTAGGTGATCTGGCTCTGGTCGATCTTCATCAGCCCTAAGCGGGTGGCGGTCTCCTCAACACTTGTGATGTTGGTGCGGCTGTTCAGAGCACTGTTGTAGTATGTATACTGGCTCTGCTCGCTCACAAGCTCTGCCTTGGCGCTCTGGATCTGAGAATTCAGCTCCACCAGCTGTGCCTCGCTCCACAGCAGGCTCACCGCAAAGCCCACCAGCAAAGCCGCGCCCACCAGCTGCAGCGCGTGCTGCATGGCGGTCCGCACGGGGTTCAGCCGCTTTTTGCCGCCCTTTTCTACCCGCAGCGGGACTTTGGGCTGTGCCTGCGGCGCTCTTCTGCGCCGAACCTCTGTCATATCGTATGCTGCCTGACCCATGGTGATCTCCTCCTCACATCTCCGGGGCTTTGCCGCCCTCAGATCTTTTCCAAAACCCGCAGGTGGGCCGAACGGCTGCGTCGGTTCTCTTCCAGCTCCTGCGTGTTGGCTTCAATGGGTTTGCGTGTGATCAGCTTTGCCTTGGCCTTGCCGCCGCAGACGCACACCGGGAACTCCGGCGGGCAGGTGCAGGCGGTGGACCAGCGGCGGAACTTGTTTTTGACCAGCCGGTCCTCCAGCGAGTGGAAGGTGATCACGCAAAGTCTTCCACCCGGTGCGAGATGCGCAAAAATGGTGTCCAGCCCCTCTTCCAGTGCGTCCAGCTCATGGTTTACCGCAATGCGCAGCGCCTGGAAGGTGCGGCGGGAGGGGTTTTTGTTCTTCCGGCGCTCCGCCGGGGGCATGGCGCTGGCCACGATATCCGCCAGCTGCAATGTCGTTTCAATGGGGGCAGTCTCCCGGGCTTCCACGATCCTGCCCGCGATCTGCCAGGCGAAGGGCTCCTCGCCGTAATCCCGCAGGATGCGGGCCAGCTCCTCCCGGCTCTCGCTGTTCACGAGATCGGCGGCCGTCTCACCCTCCTGGCTCATCCGCATGTCCAGCGGGGCATCTGCCCGGTAGGAAAAGCCCCGGGCCGCGTCATCCAGCTGATGGCTGGACACGCCCAGATCCAGCAGCGCGCCGTTGATCGTTTCAATGCCCAGCTGCTCCAGAGCTTGTCCGGCATAGCGGAAGTTGATCTGCACCACGGTGGCAGGCAGGCCCGCCAGCCGGGCCCGGGCCGTCTGCACGGCATCGGGGTCCTGATCCAGCGAGATGAGCCTGCCGCCCTGCTCGCCGTTCAGCCGCAGGGCGATCTGGCGGGAGTGCCCCGCGCCGCCCGCCGTGCCGTCCAGATAGGTGCCCGCCGGGTCGATCTTCAGGCCGTCCAGGCACTCGTTCAGCAGCACCGGGACATGCTCAAACGAGGCCGGGTCAAAGGGCTGTGCTGTTTTTTCTGTGTCCATGTTCCCAGCCTCCTTTCAAAACTCAGATAAGATCCTGCATCTGCCGCCCTTTTCTGCCCGGAGCTGCTGCCCGGGAAAGCGGCCTGCGGCCTGCCGGGAGTTTGTGGCCCGGTCAGCCTTGAGGATACAATTTTATTGTAACAAAACAGGCCCCTGATTGCAAGAGTTTCCCTTTTGTTTTTTCTCTCAAAATGTACCAAAAAAAGCCCCTGCAAGCCGTCGTTTTTGCTTGCAGGGGCCGGAAGCTCTCACCGGGAAATTTCACATTCCCGCATCAGAGCTGTTTCCGGGGGCTCTGGCGCAGGTTTGCACGGACATTCTTGACCTGTGCGGCGTTTTCCGCCATCGTCTCTTCCGTGGTCTTGAGCATATTATCACAGTAGTCGGTCACGGTCTGGCGGACAGTGCGGGCCTCAGTCTGGGCGGCGGAGACGATCTCTCCGGCGCGCTGCTGGGCCGCCTTGACGATCTCGGCCTCGCTCACCAACACACGGGCGCGCTCCTCGGCTTTTTTTACAATGGCCTGCGCCTGTGCGTTGGCCGATTCGATGAGCTGGGCACGGTCGCTGACAATGGACTGTGCCTGCCGCAGCTCCACAGGCAGGTTCTGGCGGATCTCGTCCAGATAATCCCGGATCTGCTCCACATCCACGATGCGCTTGCCGCCCGAAAGGGGCATTCCGGCGCTTTCCTCCAGCGTATCCTCAATGGTATCCAAAAGCTCGTTTACGTTCATTCCGCATCTCCCTCTCCAGCGCTCTGCCGGGGCTTACCATACTTCCACAGCAGGACTTTGCCGTATTTATACTGTTTTTTCAGGGTCATGCCGCCCACCTCGGCAGGCAGCACCAGGCCGGTCTCACTCTCGCAGATCACGATGCCGCCCGGAGCCAGGCATTTGTCCACGCCGGGCAGGATCTTTTCCAGCGTGCCGGTGCGGAAGGGCGGGTCCAGCAGCACGATGTCGAACTGCTCATGGCAGGCAGAGAGATACCGTGCCGCCTCGCCGATGTTGACCCGGCTGCGGTCAAACACGCCGCAGTTCTTGCAGTTCTTCATCGCGATGTTCACGGCCTCCCGGTTCTCGTCCAGGAACACGCACCGGGCCGCACCCCGGCTCAGGGCCTCGATGCCCAGCTGGCCGCTGCCTGCGTAGAGGTCGAGCACCCGGGCACCGGGCAGGTCGAACTGGACGATGCTGAACATGGCCTCCTTGACCTGATCCATCGTCGGGCGGGTAATCTCGGTGCCGGGCAGGGCTTCCAGCCTGCGGCCCCGTGCTTCTCCTGCAATAACGCGCATGTATCTGCCTCCTTCTCCCGCTGTCCGGGCCCCCTGCCCGGCCAGCAGCTGTTTCGTGTTTTCGTATCTCCATATTATCGTCAAAACGCAACTCTTTGTCAAGGGCACGCGTTGCACTCAGGGTGCAATTGTGCTAAAATCAGGGCAAAGCGTCCCATGTGCGGCGCGTTTTGCCAAAAAAGGAGAGTATCTGCTTATGAAAGTCCTGCTCATCAACGGCAGCCCCCACGAGAAGGGCTGCACCTATACCGCCCTGTCCCTGATCGCCGGGGAGCTGAACGCCAGCGGCATTGAGACCGAGATCCTGAACGTCGGCACAAAGCCGGTGGGCGGCTGCATCGGCTGCGGCGGCTGTGCCGCCGGTAAGGGCTGCGTGTTCGGCGGCGTGGTCAACGAGGCCATCGAAAAGGCCAAGACCGCCGATGCCTTTGTGTTCGGCACACCTGTCCACTATGCGTCCGCCTCCGGCAACATGACCAGCTTCATGGATCGTCTGGCCTACGCGGGCGGCAAGTATCTGGCCTACAAGCCTGCCGCCATCTGCGCTTCGGCCCGCCGCGCCGGCACCACCACCACGCTGGACCAGCTGGTGAAGTACCCCGAGTTCTTCCACATGCCGCTGGTCAGCGGTTCCTACTGGCCCATGGTTCACGGCTCCAAGCCCGAGCAGGTGCTGGAGGATGAAGAGGGCTGCGCCGTGATGCGGGAGCTGGGCCGGAACATGGCCTGGCTGCTCAAGTGCATCGAACTGGGCAAGGCAAACGGCATCACCCACCCCGAAAATCCCCGCCGCCCCATGACCAATTTTATCCGCTGAGTTCCCCCTTGCTCCCGCCTGCCTGGCGGGGGCTTTTTTGATTTTAACAGCTTTTTCTGCAAAAACGGAAAAAATAAGGGACGGAGTGCTTTTTTCGTTCACAACTTTGTGGTAGCATAAGGGTAAGAATTTTTTTGTGCAGAGCGATGGAGACAGGCTATGGAACACTACGATTGGAACGACGGCTGGCTGTTTGCCCCCACCTTTGATCCCGCCATCGTCCGCCCCGAATGCACCGGGGTGGAGCTGGAGCCGGTGCGCTTGCCCCACACGGTCAAAACGCTGCCCTACAACTATTGCAACGAGAACGAATACCAGCGGGTGTCCGGCTACCGGCGGGAGTTTTTTGCGCCCAAAGAGTGGCAGGGCCGCACGGTGCTGCTGACCTTTGGAGCCGTGGCCCACGATGCCACCGTGTTCTGCAACGGGCGGCGGGTGTTCCACCACGGGTGCGGCTACACCGCCTTTACTGTGGACCTGACCGAATCGCTGCTGCTGGGCCAAAAAAATGTGGTGGCTGTCCGGTGCGACAGCCGGGAGGACCTGAACATTCCTCCCTTCGGCGGGCAGATCGATTTTCTGACCTACGGCGGCATCTACCGGGCCGTCAGTCTGGACGTGAAGGAGCCCGCCTACCTGCGCGACATCTTTATCGAGGCGCAGGCCGAGGGCGATTTCCGCATCTATTCCTCCACAGTGGGCGAGACCATCGGCTGCACCCTGCAGGCCGAGATCCGCAGCCCCGCCGGGAGCAGAGCCCTGTACAGCGGTGAGCTCAGCCTGCCCATTGTGGGCACCCTGAACGGCGTGCACCCCTGGAGCGTGGAGCACCCCTTCCTCTATACCCTGACCGTCCGGCTCATCCGGCCCGGCACCAGCGGCCTGCCAGACCGGGTGCTGGACGAAAAGAGCACCCGGTTCGGCTTCCGCACCATCCAGTTCGTGGCCGGGGGCTTTTATCTGAATGGCCAGCGGGTGGAGCTGCGGGGCCTGAACCGGCATCAGAGCTACGCCTATCAGGGCTATGCCATGCCGGACAGCATTCAACAGCTGGATGCCCAATTGTTGAAAAAGCAGCTGGGCTGCAATGCAGTGCGCACCAGCCACTACCCCCAGAGCCCGGCTTTTCTGGATGCCTGCGATGAGCTGGGCCTGCTGGTGTTCGTGGAGATGCCCGGCTGGCAGCACATCGGGGATGAAGCCTGGCAGGCCCAGGCATTGCAGAACTGCCGCGAGATGGTCTGCCAGTGCCGCAACCACCCCAGCGTGTTCCTGTGGGGCGTACGGGTGAACGGCAGTTCCGACAACGAGACCTTTTACAAGCGCACCAACGAGGCTGTCCATCGGCTGGACCCCACCCGCCCCACCGGCGGCGTGCGGATCGCCCGCAAGAGCCAGCTGCTCGAGGATGTTTACGCCTACAACGATTACTCCTACTCCGGCCGCGGCCCGGGCTGTGAGCCCCGGTCTGCCGTTACGCCTGACCTGCGCAAGGGCTACCTCATCAGCGAGTTCGGGGGCCAGCAGTTCCCGGCCAAAGCCTTTGACGACGAGCCGCACCGGCTGGCACAGGCTCTGCGCCATGCTGCCGTCCTCAACGATGCCATTGCCCAGCAGGGCGTGGCCGGTGCCCTTGGCTGGTGCATGGCCGATTACAACACCCACCGCGAGTTCGGCAGCGGCGACCGCATCTGCTACCACGGCGTGACAGACCTGTTCCGCAACCCGAAGCTCTCTGCCGCCGTCTACGCAAGCCAGAAAACGCCCCGCTCCCCTTCGGACGTGGTGTTCGAGGTCTCTTCCAGCATGGCACTGGGCGACCACCCCGGCGGCTTTGCCGGGGCCTGCTGGGTGTTCACCAACGCCGAGAGCGTCCGCCTCTACCGGGGCAACGATTTCATTGCCGAGTTCACCCCCGACCGCCGGGGCCGCTTTGCCGCCCTGCCCCACCCGCCCATCGAGATCCAGGATTTCGTCGGCTCCCTGCTGGAAAAGTATGAGGGCCTTGACCAGAGCACGGCCCCGCAGGTGGCGGCCATCCTCAACGAGATGCGCCGGGACGCGCTGAACCTTTCGCCTCTCTCCCGGGCGCGGATGCTCTCCCTGCGGCTGAGCGCAAACGACCTGCTCCGGATGTACTACAAATACATCGGCGTGCTGGGCGGGCCGTCCAGCGTCTACCGGTTTGAGGCAGTCTGGCACGGGCGCACCGTCCGCACCGTGGTCAAGGAGCCGGTGCAGTCGGTCCGGCTGGAATGCGTGGTGCACAACCCCATCCTGACCGACGGCCCCACCTGGGACTGCGCGGCGGTCAGCCTGCGGGCCATCGACCAGAACGGCAACCTGCTGCCCTACTGCGGTGAGGCCGTTCAGCTCAGCGTGGAAGGCCCGGTAAAGATCCTGGGCCCGGCCATCGTCCCCCTGCGGGGCGGCATGGCGGGCACCTACCTTGCCACCACCGGTGAAGCAGGCCGTGCCGTCCTGCACTGCCGGATGGAGGGCGCGCTGGATGTGGAGGCCGCCCTGACCGTGCGCAAGCGCTCCGGTGCAGAGAATGCCAATTAAATTTCGTCCTTTCATGGTAGATTTGCAATCTGTTCAAAGTTTTATCATGGTTGGCTGATATTCTATTGTTGTGAACAATCAAACGCCCTCTCCGTCCATGCGTCCGCGTGGCTGAGAGGGTTATTCTTGAGGACAAAGGACCGGAAATCTATGAGAGAGAAACTTCGTCAGTTTATGATCGGCCGCTATGGCACCGATGGCCTGAACCAATTCCTGAGCATTGCCTCGCTGGTGCTGCTCCTCATCGCCATCATCAGCCGGGTCAACCTGTTCACCTATCTGGGCGCGGCCCTGCTGATCTTCTGCTACTACCGCACCTTCAGCCGGAACATCTCCAAGCGCACCGAGGAGAACTACAAGTTCTACACCCTGAAGGACCGGGTGGACAACAAGTTCAAGGGCTGGAAAGAGCAGTGGGCCAACCGCAAGGTCTATCACTACTACCGCTGCCCCCAGTGCCGCCAGAAGCTGCGCGTGCCCCGCGGCCGCGGCCGCATCCAGATCTCCTGCCCCCGCTGCGGCACCCAGTTCATCAAGAAGAGCTGAACCATGTTCGGATATGTTATCCCGAATCAGGCCGCACTCAGCCCGGAGGCACAGGCGCGGTACCGCGCGGCCTACTGCGGGCTCTGCCGCCGCATCGGCGCGCTGCACGGCACCCGGGGGCGGCTGACCCTGAGCTATGACCTGACCTTTCTGGATCTGCTGCTGTGCAGCCTGTATGAGGGCGAAAGCGCCTGTGTGACAGGCTGTGACCACTGCCCCATCCACCCCATCCGGAAGGTGGACTGGCGTTCCAGCGGCCCCACCGATTACTGCGCGGACCTGAGCGTGGCTTTGCACTACTACAACGCGCAGGACAAGTGGAACGATGACCACAGCCTGCTGGGCCTGGGCTTTGAAAAGATGCTTGCTGCCCCCACGCAGCAGGCCGCCGCCCGCTGGCCCCGCCAGTGCAGCGCCATCCGCACCTGTCTGAATCGGCTGGCCCGGTACGAGGCCGAGGGCAGCGAGGATCTGGATGCCGTTTCCGGCTGCTTTGGGGAACTGATGGCCGAGCTGTTCGATTACCGGCAGGACCACTGGTCGCCGGAGCTGCGCAGCATCGGCTTCAATCTGGGCAAGTACATCTACCTGCTGGATGCCTACGATGACCTGGCCCGGGACGAGCGCAAGGGCGCATACAATCCCCTGCGCACCCTGAGCAGAGAGCCTGGGTACGAGGAAGAGATGCGGGAGATCTTTGAGCTGCTGCTGGCCAACTGCGCCCGCAGCTTTGAGCGCCTGCCCTGTGTGGAGGACGTTGACCTTCTGCGCAACATCCTGTATTCGGGCGTGTGGCTCAAATATCACTGCAAAAATGCAAAAAAGAAGGACAAAACCGCCTGATCCCGGCGGTTTTCCTTGATTTTTCCGTTCCAGTCCTGTACACTAAAGATTGCTTGTGCGGCACCAATGGCCGCACAGATGGTAATAGAGACGTGAGGAAGTAGACCGATGAGAGACCCCTATGAGGTTCTGGGCATCCAGCGCGGTGCCAGTGAAGACGAGATCAAAAAGGCTTACCGTGCCAAGTGCAAGCGCTGGCACCCTGACCTGAATCCCAACGACCCCACCGCCGAAGAGCACTTCAAGGAGGTGCAGGCGGCATACGATGCCATCACCAAGGGCGAGACCGGCCCCCAGATGGGCGGCGGCTACGGCGGTGCCTACGGCCAGCAGAGCGGCCCCTCCTACGGCGGCTATCAGCAGGGGTACCAGCAGAACGGTTACTCCAACGGGGATTTCGGAGACTTCGGCTTCGGTTATGACCCCTTCGGGTTCGGGTTTGGCTTTGGCGGCAATTATCAGCAGCAGCGCGGCCCCGGCTACAACGGTGCAGACACGCCTGAGATGCAGGCCGCACGCAACTTCATCGTCAACCAGCGCTACCCCGAGGCCCGCCGCGTGCTGGACGGCATCACCGTGCGCACCGCCCGGTGGTACTATCTCTCCTCGCTGGCCAATCAGGGCCTGGGCAACAGCATCGATGCCCTGCAGGATGCCCGCCGCGCCGCCCAGATGGAGCCCGGCAGCACCGAGTACCAGATGAACCTGCGCAATCTGCAGGACCCGGGCCGCACCTACCGCACCCAGACCACCTACGCCCAGCCCGGCGGCCTGATGCGCTGGTGCTGGAGCATGATCCTGCTCAACCTGCTGTGCAACTGCTGCTGTGGCGGCGGCTGGGGCTGGCGGTTCCGGATATAAGCACAAAAATGATATAAGGACAATTAAAAAATCCCTCCCTGTCGGCGTGACAGGGAGGGATTTTTTCTGTTTGATTACTGGATCACAATCGTGCGGCTGATCTCGCTGCTGGAGTAGTTTCCGGCGGCCTTGGCCGTCTGGACATACTCGCCGGGTTCGGTGGGGAACCCGCTCTGGGTCGTACCCAGGAAATCGAAGAGACCGCTCTTCTTTTTATAGGTGTAGGTCACCTTGCCGCCCTCGACCACCTGGCCGTCGCTCTCGACCACGGCGGTAATGTTGTAGTTCTGGGCTTCCGCCGCAGTCATGCTGGCGGGGAGCTCCTGTGCCCAGTAGACACGCACACCCGCACTCTTGGGCTTGATGCGGAAGAACGCCATACCGGCGGTGTTCACATCACCGGATTCCAGCGCCACAGCACCGCCCACATAGCTACCGGCTTCCGTAGGCTGCTCGTCCAGATAGATGCGGCTGAACATGCCCTCGGGCAGATATTTGCGGATGAGCTCCAGCGACAGCTTCATGCCGGTGGAGACATCCTTCAGCGTGGGGATGTAGAATTTCAGGACATCCATCACAGAGACCACTTCATCAGCCACCCGCAGCAGCACGCTCACGTCGTTGCCGTCGATCAGCTGCTTGATGTAGGCGTAGATGTTGAATTCCTCTTCCTGCTCAGGGTTCGCCGACATCTTTTTCGGCAGGGGGATCATTTTGAGCAGAGTGCGGATCTTGCCCGAAAGGATCAGGGTCACATAGCCCTGCGCTTCGCCGCTGGTGCCCATCACCACGCCGATATACTGGGTATCTGCCGGGGTGGTCTGGACGCTCAGGGTAAAGGGGGAGCCATAGGTCAGATCCCCGTCTGCGGTCAGGCGGATCGAGACAACGCTGTTGTTCTCATCCACGCCTGCGGTGGTCAGGTCAGGCAGTTCGCTGCCCGCCGAAGCCGCCAGCGCCGGTGTGGCCGCCGCACTCAGGGCGAACACTGCCGCCAGCAGCAATGAGATCAGCCGTTTGGTTTTCATCAGCCAAAGACCTCCTTTTATATAGGTTCTTGTATCATGCAAAAATAAGGGTGCGTGGAACACACAGCACAGTGTTCCCGCACCCTCATTTTACCGCATTGTACCGTACAGGTCAATAACGGGATTCAAGTTAAATTTTGCTCAGCTGCGGGCCCTGGGCGGTATCTTTGACAGCCCAGCCCATCTCGGTGAGCTGCGCACGGATGGCATCCGCAGCGGCCCAGTCCTTGGCCTTCTTGGCGGCGGCGCGCTTTTCCACCAGCTCCGTCACCTCAGCGGGCACCTCGTCCTTCTTGCGGTTGTACATCAGGCCCAGCACGCCGGTGATCTCATCGAACGCCTTGGCGGCAGCCTCCAGCGCAGCCTTGGAGGAGGCAGCGGACAGGGTGTTGATCTCTTTGACCAGATCGAACACGGCAGCCAGCGCATCGGGGGTGTTCAGGTCATCGTCCATGGCCTTGCAGAACTTGGCGCGGGCCTCGTCTGCCTTGGCGGTCAGGGTCTCATCGGTGCCAAACGCGGTCTTGCTCAGGGCAAAATCGAGATTCTCACGGCAGGTGTAAAGGCGCTCCAGGCTGTTCTTGCAGCTCTCGATGAGGTCCACGGTGTAGTTCAGGGGCATCCGGTAGCCTGCGGTCAGCATGAAATAGCGGATGGGCTCGTAGCCGTAGAGGTCTGCCACATCGCGGACGGTGAAGAAGTTGTGCAGGCTCTTGGACATCTTCTGATTGTCCACGTTGATGAAGCCGTTGTGCATCCAGTAGCGGGCAAAGGTGCAGCCGTTGGCGCACTCGCTCTGTGCGATCTCATTCTCGTGGTGGGGGAAGATCAGATCCTGACCGCCGCAGTGCAGGTCGATGGTCCTGCCCAGATGGGTGCGGCTCATGGCACTGCACTCGATATGCCAGCCGGGGCGGCCCATGCCATAGGGGCTTTCCCAGGCGGGCTCGCCGGGCTTGGCAGCCTTCCAGACGGCGAAGTCGGCGGGGTCTTCCTTCAGGTCATCCTCCATCTGGCTGCGCAGCTCGCGGTTGCCGCTCTCGAGGTCGTCCAGCTTGAGGTGGCTCAGCTTGCCGTACTCGGGGCCGATTTCCCGATAGGGAAGAGTACGGTTGGGGGTAACAGCTGCCTGTTCGTAAACCAGGCCGGGAGCTTTTCCGATTCTTCCGAGTTGATTCACACCCGGAGCTTCGCTTAGTAAATTGCGTTGTTCATTGAAACTGTCATAGGGAGTTGTGACTTGTTTGCCTGTCCACATTTTAACGGCTAGTGTCTGCAAAGCCGGGTAAACCCGGTGATGAATATCCTTATTGGAAATGCCGTTACCCACATGGTCGTTCCATACAGCAAACATTCCTCCTAAAATATTCGGGTCCTTTTCTTCAAACACGGCTTTGCCTATCTGTGCAGGAGTCCATTTCTCGTATAGTGATTTGGTATTCAGATAATCATAATAATATCCTGCCTGGGGGACTATGTAGACCAGTCCGTCCGGGATACTGATTAAATGGTATCCTTGCTTTATCATTTCTTTCGGGTCGGCATAACCGTTATACCATGCATTCATGATGACATTTTCCGATTTGACGGGAGTATCTCCTTTGGCGTGTGTCAGTGCACC
>OHBJ01002151.1_pt1 | contig 13389 bp, 10 predicted proteins | sample 1577241 | NCBI WGS metagenome assembly OHBJ01 (sample SAMEA3541594, study PRJEB24748) | human gut metagenome | biome: human gut; feature: human-associated habitat; material: faeces | place: China | collected 2012
CCACCTGCGTCCCGGTGATCAGGTCGTTGCCGATATGGGCGGTCTGCACAAGTTTACCCGCTGGGACGGCCCGATCCTGACCGACAGCGGCGGATTTCAGGTGTTCAGCCTTGCCAAGCTGCGCCACATTACCGAGGAAGGTGTAACGTTCAACTCTCATCTGGACGGCCACCGCATTTTTATGGGGCCGGAACAGAGCATGCAGATTCAGGCAAACCTTGGCTCCACCATTGCCATGGCCTTTGATGAATGCGTGGAAAACCCCGCTGAATATGATTACGCCAAAAACAGCTGCGCACGTACCGCACGCTGGCTGCTGCGCTGCAAGGCGGAAATGGCCCGCCTGAAGCACGAGGGCAAGGCCGTGAACCCGGACCAGCTGCTGTTTGGCATCAATCAGGGCTGCACCTACAAAGACCTGCGCGTTGAGCACATGAAGCAGATTGCTGAATATGATCTGGACGGTTATGCAATCGGCGGCCTTGCTGTCGGTGAACCTGCCGAAGTGATGTATGATGTGATCAGCGCGGTAGAACCTTACGCCCCGGCGGATAAGATCCGCTACCTGATGGGCGTTGGCACCCCCGGCAACATCATTGAGGGCGTGTACCGCGGTGTGGATTTGTTTGACTGCGTCATGCCCAGCCGCAACGCCCGCCATGGCCATCTGTTCACATGGAACGGCATCATCAACATTAAAAACCTGAAATATGAGCGTGACGAACAGCCCATTGACCCGCAGTGCGATTGCCCGGTCTGCCGCAATTACAGCCGCGCTTACATCCGCCACCTGCAAAAGGCAGATGAAATGCTGGGTATGCGTTTGGCTGTTATGCACAACCTGTATTTCTACAATCATTTGATGGAGCGGATTCGTGAAGCGTTGGATAACGGCACATTTCAGCAGTTCCATGATAAGTATGTGCATCTTCTGGATTCCAGAATTTAAGCGGATTCCGTGTTTCCTTGCTTTACCCCCTTGCGGTTTATGGCGAAAGCCTGTATAATAATAGAAATACTGTAAAATCAAAATTTAAGGAGTTCCACATTATGATCGAATTTTTGACCGCTGATACTTCCAGCACTGCCAGCCTGCTTGTCACTTTCCTGCCGATGGTTCTGATCCTTGTGTTCATGTACATCATCCTGTACCTGCCCCAGAAAAAGCAGGACAAGAAAGATGCTGCCATGCGCGCTTCCATCGAAGTAGGCGATACCGTTATTACCATTGGTGGTGTTGTTGGCCGCGTTGCTGCTATCAATGATAAGGATGATACCTTTGTTCTGGAAACCACCAGCGACCGTGTGAAGATTCGCTTCCGCCGTTCCGCTATTTCCTCCGTTGAGAAGCTGGACATGGGCAACACTGCAAAAGATACCGCCAAGAAAGATGCTCCTGCCAAGAAGAACTGATTGGTTCTGACTGTATTACCTGAATAACAAACGCCCCTTTTGCATAGTTTGTACCATGCAAAGGGGGCGTTTTCTTTATGTTTGCTGCTAATTCAAGGGCTTCATCTGCCAAACTTCGATCAAGTCATATCTGCAAAGTCCGCAGTAAATCCAGCGGCCATTTATCTTGGCTGCTGATCAAAAGTTTCGGCTGCGGCGTGGGTACCGCCATCCTGCTTTTCGCTTTGGCCGCACAGATTTTTGCCCATACTGCACTCTCGCTGGAACTTGTCAAGCCGGCAACCTGTGCCAGCGTGGCGGTGGGGGCTGTTCTTTCCGGTCTCGTTCTTGCGAACGGTATTGCTCAAAAACGGCTCTTATGCGGTGTTTCCGTGGGCGTCTTTTATGCGCTGTGTTTGAGCCTCACTACCGCTTTGAGCGGCAAACCGCTTGTATTTGATCATGTGAACCTCGCCTTACTTGCAGCGCTGCTGTTCGGCGGCACCGCAGGCGGCGTGCTGAGTGCATTAGGCGCAGTAGGGAACACTGCGCCCGAACGCTGATGCGCGCCCCGCGACCAGCACCGGCCCCTTACACGCCCAAAAGGGCTCTTAACAGCGGTTCATCCGCCGGTGCGGCTGCTGCCCTGGGCATACAAAAACTTGCGGGCAAAAACGATCTATTCGCTTTCTCTTCTGCGTTTCTGACCGGGTATCTCGCCGGCATTCCGCTCGGCCGGTTTGAGCTCCACGGTGCTTTCACTTCGCTTACAGAGCATGTCATGGCCGCACAAAGTTATACGGCATTCTGGTCTGTCTGGTGCAGTTGGTTTGCCGCGGCATTTTTGCAGGCATCGCTGATTTATCTCTGCGGTTTTCATTTGTGGGGCAGCATTTTTATGGGGGCTTATTTTGCGTTCAAGGGCACTGTATTAGGTGTGTGCGCTTCCGCCATTTATGCGTCCGGCGGGGCACGTGCGCTTGTTGTTTATTGGCTCCTGAACTGCCTGCCGGAGCTTGTGCTGTCGGCATTCATGCTTTGGCTTGCGCATAGTTCGTGCAGGGTAAGTCAAAGCCTGTCCAGCATTGTTTTTTCCGGCTGCCGTTGTGCGCTCAACGGCGCAATCCGGCGCTTATCTGTACATTATCTGCTTTGCCTGCTAGGGTGCGCTGTCAGCAGCTTTATGTTTTCCGGTTCAGCTGTCCTCTTCGCCAGTGTCCTGCTTTGAATCCGTCATCGCTTTGGACTGCGGTGCAATATAGCCAGTATCCGCAAGGGGAGAGGCTTCCACCGCCTGTTTCAACTGCTGCTGGTTGATATGGGTATAAATCTGCGTCGTGGATACATTCTCGTGCCCCAGGATTTCCTTGATGGCCAGCATATCCACACCGCCCTGATACATGAGTGTAGCGGCGGTATGGCGCAGTTTATGCGGCGAATAACCCATATTGTCCAAGCCCGCTGATTTCAGGCAGTTGGCAACAATCTGCTCCACACGGCGCGCTGTTAAGCGTCTGCCAGTCTTTTTGGATACAAAAAGTGCTTCTTTATCCCGCAGGTTGTTTAGCGCAGCCCGCGCGGGCAGGTAATGCTCCAATGCAGCCTGGCACGCGGTGTTCAGGTACACCAGGCGTTCTTTGTTTCCTTTGCCGGTAATTTTAATGGTATCGTCCTTAAAATCGCCAAGATTGATTGTGATCAGTTCCGCCAAGCGCATACCGCAATTCAGGAAAAAGACAATAATACAGTAGTCCCGTTCATAAAAGTCACTTTGTATATTTTTTAACAGCCGTATGCTTTCACTGGCACTCAGATATTTGGGCAGGGATTTCTTTGGGCTGCCAAGGTTGATATTATCCGTTGGATTTTCGCTCAGTTCATTGATCTGGTGGCAAAGGTAGCCAAAAAAGCCGCGCAGGGCGCTCAGCTTGCGGGCACGGGCCTTGGCACCGTTATCATTACTGCGGGCGTAATCCAGGTAATTGATAATATCCCGTTTGGTAATGGTGCTGATCTGGCGTTTGGTAATATGGGTCAAGTCAATTTCTTCCGGCGGTGTATCTGGCTGCGCAAGGTTCCAAACCGTCATCATATAGCGGAAGAAACCGCGCAGGTCCAGATAGTAACCGTTAATGGTGCGCGGCGAACGCAGCTTGACAACATCCAGATAATGCAGATAATCCATAACAAGATCCGGAATATCCGTATACGGCGCATGCCGGTTTGGGTGCGCCACATCAATGTATGTACTCATTATTGTGAGTAAAGCCCTCCTCTATATTTCGCTAAACTTGTCTTTAGCGAAATTGCATGTTATGCAAAAACACACGAAATCCTGCACCCGCTTGTAGATAGATTCAAGATTTCGTGTGTTCTCTGCATGCCAGTAGCTCCTGGTTTTATTCTTCTTTCCGTTCGCTCTTTTATTTGCCTATTTTTTTTATTTACTTATTTATTGCGATGTTCATCCAATAGGTCTATCGCAACCATCACCATGGCATATCATTCGATACCTAATTCAGCCTTTTATCAATCTTCGTCATCACCCAGATTATCTACACGGCCCTGGCCCTTAATATAAAACGGCTCGCTGCCGCGCATGCCTTGCTGGCCCAGCGGCGAAGTAGAAATCGTGATGTTCAGGTTCATTTTTTTCTCATTGCTGACCAGGAACGGGCGCGCTGCATCGCCTGCGGCTTTGAACAGTGCATCGTCCTTGGGTGCATCCAGAACCAAAAGATAACTCTTGGTTGCTCCGTTGATCACCATGATCTGCAGGTATGCGGCTCCCACCATCGGGTACTTTTCCAACTCGGCACACAGCGGGTTGACCAATTCATCCGGGTATACCGAAGGCTCCACGATCGTCACCTTATCGCCGGGCTTGATCTGTGCATTGCGCTGGGCTGCCTGCTGCGCGGCGGTCTGCTTGATTTTTTCCAGCATCGCATTGCGCTGTTTCAGCAAAGATGCAACCATATCCGAGTTAAAGCGCAGGTTATCCGTGAACGGGTTCAGCACAAAACCTGCCACATGGTCGTTACCGTTCAGCATCCGGGCGTAATCATCAAAGCGCAGCAGCATAACCTGACCAGCGGGCTTATTCTGCCACTTATCCAGTTCTTCTGCATCGGTGAATGCGGTAAAGAAAGACTTTCCATCACCAGATTTCAGCAGCGCAAAGGTCACCTTGGTGTCTTTTGGCAGCTGGATTCGTCCATTTTCGTCCGGTTTAGGAGCGTTTTCGCCAATTTCAATCTTAGCCGGTGCAAGGAATACACCGCGCATCATCAGGTTGATAACCGCATTAAAGTTCTGCGGATTGTTTTCCTCACGCAGGGCCGCAGCAGCCTTTTTCAGCGCTGCATTATCAATTTTCGGCGGTTTGGGTGCTGCCGGGGCTGCATTCTGTGCCGGGGTCGTATTCTTTTCCTGTTCGCTCATGATATACTCCTCTTGGTTTGGGTCGCTGCCCATACCTTATTATTTATTGATTTTGATTGCATTGATGGCTTCCCGCAGGTATGCAACGCCCACCAGGCGCAGCCCCGGGAATTGCGCAGCATCCAGCATGTTCAGGTTATGTTTGGGCACAAGGGCGGTATCAAAGCCCACGCGCTGGGCCTCCCGCAGGCGGGTTTCCAGGTGCGGCACGCTGCGCACTTCCCCGCCCAGACCCACTTCACCAATGGCCAGTGTTTTTTCAGGTACAGGCAGATCCAGCAGACTGGACGCCATTGCCAGGCAGACCGGCAAATCGCAGGCAGTCTCGTCCAGTTTCAGACCGCCAATGATGTTGATATACACATCCTGGTTGCCAAACACATAGCCCGCGCGCTTTTCCAGCACGGCCAGCAGCAGATACATACGGTTATAGTCAAACCCGCTTGCCGTGCGTCGTGGGCTTGGAAACGCCGTTTTCGTTACAAGTGCCTGAATCTCGCTCAGTACTGGCCGCGTACCTTCCATCACGCAGGCAACGCAGGTACCGGAAATGCCAATCGGCCGCCCTTCCAGCATGACCTGCGAGGGGTTTTCGATTTGTTCCAATCCCTTGCCGGTCATATCAAACATGCCGATCTCATTGGTGGAGCCGTAACGGTTTTTCACGGCGCGCAGCACGCGGTACGGCAGGGTTTTGTCGCCCTCAAAGTACAGCACAGTATCCACAATGTGCTCCATGACTTTGGGACCCGCAATGGCACCGTCTTTGTTGACATGGCCGACAATAAAGGTCGGTATCTCATTCGTTTTTGCCACATTCAAGAAGCGTGCCGAGCTTTCCTTGACCTGGCTGACCGTGCCGGAGGACGACGCCACATCCGTGCAGCGCATCGTCTGGATGGAGTCGATCACTACAAGATCCGGCTTCATCTGTTCAATCAGCCCGCAGATTTCATCCACATCGCTTTCCGCCACAATGGAGATATTATCCTGCGGCACATCCAGCCGAACGGCACGCAGCTTGATCTGCCGTACGGATTCTTCGCCCGTCACATACAGAACCGAGCGCGTCCGGCTTACTTCGCCGCACAGCTGCAGCAGAATGGTAGATTTGCCGATGCCCGGTTCGCCGCCAATCAAAATCACACTGCCCAGCACAATGCCACCGCCCAACACGCGGTCCAGCTCTGCAATGCCAGTTACAATGCGGCTTTTTTCTTCGGTCGTGCTTACGTTTTTCAGTTTCAACGGTTTCAGGCTGGTCTGACCCGTCACACGTACCGGTGCGGCAGCGCGGCCGGAAGAAGACTTTGCCGGTTCTTCCACCACATCTTCGGTCATCGTGTTCCATGCACCGCAGGACGGGCAGCGGCCCAGCCAGCGGGGACTGGTTTCGCCGCACTGGTTGCACACATAAATTGTTTTCAGCTTATCTTTTGGCATGGTTGCTCCCCCGGCCGCATTTTTCGTACCCTTTTATTATATCCTAAATCTCGTGTGGGGGCAAGGTATGCTCCAAAAATAAAGCGGCAGGCTGCCGCCCGGTGTGCCGGGGATGCAGCAGCCTGCGCGCTCATTTTATAAATTCAGACAATCAAAGCATTACCTTGTGGTAGGTCTTTTTCCCCTTTTTGATCACAACACCATTCTGGAGTTGCTCAACCGTCAGACCAAAGGTCGGGTCGGTCACTTTCTCGCCGTCCACCAAAACGCCGCCCTGCTGTACCAGCTGGCGGGCTTCACGGTTGGAACCGCACAGCTTGGCGCCAACCATGGCAGCCAGCAGGCCAACCTTACCGTCCTTGACCAATGCGGCATCCAGCTGGGTGGTAGGCATGTTCTCGTGGTCGGCTACGCCGCTGAACAGCTGGCGGGCTGCACTCTGGGCCTTTTCAGCTTCCTCGGCACCGTGCACCATGCTGGTCAGCTCGTAAGCCAGGATTTCCTTGGCCTTGTTCAGCTGCTCGCCTTCCCAGTGGTCCATCTCATCGATCTGCTCCAGCGGCAGGAAGGTCAGCATGCGCAGGCACTTCAGGACATCAGCGTCCGATACATTTCTCCAGTACTGGTAGAACTCGAAAGGTGTAGTCTTGTTGGGATCCAGCCATACGGCACCCTTCTGGGTCTTACCCATCTTCTTACCCTCGGAATTTAACAGCAGGGTGATGGTCATGGCATAAGCATCCTTACCCAGCTTTCTGCGGATCAGCTCGGTGCCTCCTAACATGTTGCTCCACTGATCATCACCACCGAACTGCATGTTGCAGCCGTATTTCTGGTATAAGGTCAGGAAGTCAAAGCTCTGCATGATCATGTAGTTGAACTCTAAGAAGCTTAAGCCCTTCTCCATTCTCTGCTTGTAGCACTCTGCGGTCAGCATACGGTTAACACTGAAGTGTGCTCCCACATCTCTTAACAGTTCCACATAGTTCAGGTTCAGCAGCCAGTCCGCATTATTGACCATCAGTGCCTTACCATCGCTGAAATCAATAAAACGGCTCATCTGCTTCTTGAAGCAGTCTACATTATGCTGAATGGTCTCCTTGGTCATCATGGTACGCATGTCACTTCTGCCGGAAGGATCACCGATCATTGCGGTACCACCGCCGATCAGAGCGATCGGCTTGTTACCTGCCATCTGCATTCTCTTCATCAGGCACAGTGCCATGAAATGTCCTACGTGAAGACTGTCTGCAGTAGGATCAAAACCAATGTAGAAGGTAGCCTTTCCGTTATTGATCAGTTCCTTGATCTCCTCTTCATCTGTCAGCTGTGCCAGCAGTCCTCTTGCTTTTAATTCATCAAATACTGTCATTTTCTCTTCTCCTTTTTGGGTTCTTTTACTCTGTATACCTTTTTGCATTTTTCGGGAATCGGCTCCAAAGGCACTAAAAAAGCCCGCCCCTTTTCAAAAGGACGAGCTTGATCACTCGTGTTACCACCTAATGTTCCCGCCAGACTCACATCTGACAGCTCAGTAAGTATCTATCAATACTTCGGCCGATATCGGTGCCTGCCGTCCTGATCTACTCGTTCGGGATCCTCTTATAAAATCTTCTGATCCTTCTCTTTCCACCGGCTGCTCCGGGATGTATTCCTGCTCTGCTTCTGTGCGCCTCTCACCTGCCGGCTGCTCTCTGTCAGAAGTGGAGGAACAGTACTTCTTCCCTTCATCGCATTCTTCTTATCCTATGTTTGCGTTAAACATGAGCTTATTATAGCCAGTTTGCGTTTTTCTGTCAACACCAAAAATACGATTTATTCTTCCGGCCAGGGCAGGTGGGATACTTCCAGCTTCTTGTCACGAAGCATCAATTCTTTTACCGCCTGATCCGCGGGCTTACCATCAAAGAGCACTTCATTTACCTGCTCAATAATAGGCAGCTGAACATCATATTTTTTCGACAGTTCCATGGCCGCTTTAGCGGAATACACGCCCTCTACCACCATCTGTACTTCCTTCATGGCTTCCTCGTAGGTCTTGCCCTGCCCGATCAGGATACCGGCACGACGGTTACGGGAATGCATGCTGGCGCAGGTCACGATCAGATCTCCGATACCGGTCAGACCACAGAAGGTCTCGAAATTACCACCCATGGCAGTACCAAGTCTGGCGATCTCGGTAATGCCTCTGGTGATCAGTGCTGCCTTCGTATTGTCTCCGTAACCCAGTCCGTCGGCAATACCGGCAGCCAGCGCTACTACGTTTTTCAGGGCACCGCCCAGTTCAATGCCCAGTACATCCGGGCTGGTATAGACACGGAACACCTCGTTCATGAACAGATTCTGCACATATTCCGCACAGCTTTTACTCTTAGAACCCGCTACGATCGTCGTGGGGATACCACGGCTGACTTCCTCCGCGTGCGTCGGTCCGGACAGTACCGCTATCTGTGCCTGGGGGATCTCATCTTCGATGATCTGTGCCTGGGTCATCAGGGTATGCTCCTCGATTCCTTTGGAGACACTGACGATCCTCTGTCCCTTCGCCACCAGCGGGCTGATGCGGTGTGCCGTACTTCTGGTGTAGGAGCTTGCCACTGCCATAACTAACAGGTCCTTACCCTCAATCGCAGATTTATCATCTGTAGTAAAGATCATATCCTCCGAAAGCTTTACTCCCGGCAGCATCTTGTGCTCATGCTTCTCCTGAAGCATCTGAATCTCTGCGGGAACCGCAGACCATACCGTCACTTCATGTCCGTTCTTATGTAATACCACTGACAGGCCGATACCCCAGCTTCCGCCACCCAATATACATACTTTTGCCATAGCTTATTTATCCTCCCCGGATATTTCCGTCTGCTCTTCTGCAGCCTTTTTCTTGAACAGATAGGTCTTCCTCTCATTCCCGTGGATCAGGCGGACAATATTCTGTCTGTGCTTCCAATATGCCATAACCGTGAGAAATGCAGTAATTGCATACATTTCATACAGTTGTGACTGTGGTATGGCACCGAACAGTCCCATCTGTCCGCAGACTACCATCTGGATCATAAATCCGGCATATACCAGCAGTGATCCCAGCGACACATAATGTGTGGTCAGAAATGCGCCGAAAAACAGTACCACACCCATTACGATAAAATAGGGGTGAAAAGACAGGATTAGTCCTGCGGTGGCAGCAATACCCTTTCCGCCCTTAAATCCCATATAAAACGGAAAGTTGTGTCCGATGATGGATCCTGCGCCGGTATACAGGCACAGCAGATAAATATTCTCCGGATGTCCGGTACTGAATAAGGCTCTGGTGATGCATACGGCGATGATACATTTTAAACAGTCTCCCGCAAACACGATCAGTCCCGCCTTCGTTCCCAGTACTCTTAAGGCATTGGTGGTACCGGCATTGCCGCTTCCGTACTTACGGATATCGATTCCCTTTGTCTTGCCATAAAAATATGCAGTCTGAAACAGTCCGAATACATAGCCGATGAATAAACAGATAACACGTTCCATTATTGATCTTTTTCCTTTCGTTCTCTGATGATAAACCGGAGGGGAGTACCCTTAAAACCAAAGGTCTCCCGGATCTGATTCTCAATATATCTGGTATAGGAGAAATGCATCAGTTCCTTATCATTTACGAAAATAACAAAAGTAGGGGGTTTTACCGCTACCTGGGTAATGTAGTACAGACGAAGTCTCTTACCCTTATCAGAAGGGGGCTGCTGCATTGCCACAGCCTCTGCCATGATCTCATTCAGCACACCGGTAGCCACACGCATGGCGTGGTTCTCGCTGACGATATCGATGGTCTCGAACAGCTTGGGCAGTCTCTGACCCGTCTTCGCAGAGACGAACAGAAGCTCCGCATACGGCATGAAGGACAAAGTATTGCGCACCTTTTCCGTAAATTTGTAAATAGTCTTGTCGTCTTTTTCGATAGCATCCCACTTATTCACAACGATGATCGTAGCCTTGCCTCTCTCATGGGCAATTCCGGCGATCTTCGCATCCTGCTCCGTAACGCCTTCTTCCGCATCGATCATCAGTACCACGACCTCCGCACGCTCCACGGCACTGACAGTACGGACGATCATGTAACGCTCCAGTTCTTCCTTGATCTTATTCTTACGTCGGAGTCCCGCAGTATCAATGAAGACATATTCCTTGCCGTTATAAGTGATCTCAGTGTCCACCGCGTCTCTGGTAGTACCTGCGATATCGGATACGATCAGTCGATTCTCACCCAGCAGCTTATTGATCAGGGAAGACTTCCCTACGTTAGGTTTACCAACGATAGCCACACGGGTGCGGTCATCCTCTTCTTCCTCCGCCTGCTCCTTATCAAAATATTCCGTGACAGCTTCTAACATGTCACCGATTCCCAAGCGGTTCACCGCAGAGATCGGATGGGGATCACCGATACCCAGATTATAGAATTCGTAAACATCCGCCATATACTTCTGGAAACTGTCTACTTTGTTGACTACCAGTACCACCGGCTTATGGGAGCGGCGCAACATGTCCGCCACCTTAGAATCAGCGTCCACCAGTCCCTGCTTTACATCCACCAGGAAAATGATCACATCTGCCGTCTCCATGGCGATCTCTGCCTGTTCACGCATCTGGGATAGGATCACATCCTTGCTGTCTGGTTCGATACCGCCGGTGTCGATCAGGGTAAATGTCATATCCAGCCAATGGATATCCGCATAAATACGGTCTCTGGTAATACCGGGCGTATCTTTTACAATTGATATATTTTCGCCAGCCAGTGCATTGAACAGGGTGGATTTACCTACATTCGGGCGTCCCACCACCGCAACGATGGGCTTGGATTTTCTCTTTGCCATAATTTCCTCCATTTCTGCTCCTGCTTCTTATTCCTGCCCGGAATCACTGATTCCAAGCAACGCATCCACAAGATCATATCCGCTTGATTTTACAATATTCACGGGCACTTGTAAAGACTTTTCCAGTTCAGGCACCGTTACATCATCCAGGAACAGATCCGCTCCACTACGCAGTACATTTCTGGGCAGATATAAGGTATCTCCCAGTTTTTTTCCCTTTAACTGTTTTTCAATATCCCCGCCGGTCAAAAGTCCGGACACAGTGATCATCTCTCCGAAAAATTCATTTACGATCTCATATACATGAATCTGCAGTCCCGGATATTCCTGCATCACCTCTTCTGACATTCTCTTTAAATAAGGAAAAGCAAGCTTTCCCGTTGCCAGGGAAATTTCTCTGATACCTTCCCATGGAAGACCTGCACCTGACTGTTTTTCTGTAATTCTCCTCTCAAGTCCGTCATGGAATTCATCTAATAGCAGTCGTATCATACCTACACCGTTTTCCAACTGGAGATAACCATCATAGCGTTCCTCTTCAGGCACTTCTCTTCCCGCCAGAATATACCACTCATCACTGGCCTGGATAAAATGTGTTCCATACTTTTCCATACAGATCTTCTGATATTTCTCGATCAGATCTATGACTTCTCCTGCATCCTGCGCGTTAAAAGGTTCTAACGGATACAGCCCGTCACGGTATTTAGACAGCCCTACCGGCACCACAGAGACACTTTCCACATTCGGAAGGTACTCCATCAGCTTCTGAATACTGAATTCCAGCTCTTTCCCATCATTTACCCCTTTGCAGAGTACGATCTGTCCGTTCATCCGGATTCCGGCTTCATTCAGGATATCCACCTTTTTCAGTGCCTCCCCGGCGAAACGGTTATTCAGCATCTTACAACGCAGATCCGGGTTCATGGTCTGGAAGGAAATATTGATGGGCGACAGATGATATCTGCAGATTCTGTCGATATCATGGTCTGACATATTTGTCAGTGTCACATAATTTCCTTGCAAAAAAGACAGACGGGAATCGTCATCCTTAAAATACAGGGTATCCCGCATGCCCTTCGGCATCTGATCGATAAAGCAGAAAATACATTTATTATGACAATGTCGGTATTCGTCCATCAGACCGTTTTCAAATTCAATGCCCAGATCCTCGTCGAATTCCTTGTCGATCTCTAAGAGCCACTGCTCTCCGTCCGGCTTCTCTACCAGCATCTCAATATAAGTATCCTGTGTCAGAAACTGATAATCAAAAATGTCTTCGATCTCTGTATTATCTATGGCCAGTACTTTATCTCCGGGAGCGATCTCCAGTTCCTCCGCGATGCTTCCCGGCTTTACTGTTTTTACAATATGTTCTTTTTTCTTCATTCTAATTCACCTAACCATCTTTCTCCTATCCATTGTACAAGAAATTCCTTGACGTGTCACTAGCATAATGTTATAAATTAATTGTTATATTCAGAATAGTTCCGCAAAATTAAGCATCGAAGATGCGCTTTTGCGAAGGAAGATCTGCATATTTTTACGAACAATAAAGCTCGTCCAGGAGGGACATCATGCCTAATTTACACGAACTGGAAAATGCCATGCCCGTGGCTCCTTTGAAGATCATCGCTCTGCCTTCCGCAGAAAAAATGGGACGCCGCATCAATGACTACATGGTAGAATTCCGTAAGAGTATCCATAATGACAAAGTGAAAAACGATCCTGCCTTTCACGGCTATATCGAGAGCAACTATCTCGTAGACGTGGATGTGCCCCGTTTCGGAAGCGGTGAAGCCAAAGCGCAGATCAGCGAGACCATCCGCGGTAAGGATCTGTTCATTCTCACCGATGTATGCAATCATAGTATTACTTACAACATGAACGGCTATACCAACCACATGTCTCCTGATGACCACTACCAGGATCTGAAGCGTGTCATCGCCGCCTGCAACGGCAAGGCCAGACGTATCAACGTCATCATGCCTTTCCTCTATGAAGGCAGACAGCATCGCCGCAGCGGCAGAGAATCCCTGGACTGTGCTTATGCACTGGAAGAGTTACGGGATATGGGAATTGATAACTTTATCACTTTTGATGCCCATGATCCCAGAGTACAGAACTCCACTCCGCTGAATGGATTTGATAATTTTACCACCCCTTACCAGTTCATCAAGTCCTTGTTAAATTCCGAAGATGATATGATCGTGGACAAGGATCATCTGTTAGTCATCAGCCCGGATGAAGGAGCTCT
>OHBJ01002153.1_pt1 | contig 13386 bp, 10 predicted proteins | sample 1577241 | NCBI WGS metagenome assembly OHBJ01 (sample SAMEA3541594, study PRJEB24748) | human gut metagenome | biome: human gut; feature: human-associated habitat; material: faeces | place: China | collected 2012
TGTTAAGCACGCCGCCAGCGTTCGTCCTGAGCCAGGATCAAACTCTCCATGATATGTGAAGAGCTATCTAGCTCTGTCTTACTTATTGTTTGTGTTTCATTGATTGACGTTCTATAAAATAGAACCTCGCACACTGGCATTTCATATGTTTACATTGTTCAGTTTTCAAAGGTCATCGTGTCGTCTTGCGGCGACTTGTATATCTTACCAAACTCATAAGAGTTTGTCAAGAACTTTTTTGAAGAACTTTTGAAGGAGGAAAGCTGAAACGTTTCATTTCGTTTCCCTCTCGTTCAACAGCTTGTTTATTATAGTACTGAATGCCATACCTGTCAAGCAATATTTTTCTTTTTTTCTTATAGAGCGACGGAAATGTCTTGTCTTTAGTGCGTATCCTATGTATAATTATGAATGAACTTGTTCTTATTGTATGGTATATCCCCTGATTTTGGGGAAGGAAGGAGCATGTACCCAGTGTATAAGGCCTACGTATTTGATTTCGATTATACTTTGGTCAATTCGGAACAAGGCATTGTCATGTGCTTTGAAATGCTGCTCCGCGACGAAGGGTATCCTCCTGTTCCCAGGGCTAAGATTTGCAGTACCATTGGTAAAACTATGTTTGATGCCATGTCGATTTTGACAGGAGAAACAGATAAAGGCCGTTTGGCTCATTTAATTCGTCTTTATAAAGTAAACTACTCCGATTATCACATGACACCAAACACCCACTTGTACCCGCAAACGAAGCCTGCTCTGACATATCTGAAAGAACATGGTGCCCTCTGCTGTATTGTTTCCACAAAGACGCGGCACCGCATCAATCAGACGTTGGAACGGGAACACATGGAACCACTCATCGATCTGGTCGTGGGCGTTGAAGATGTGCCTGAGGCCAAACCTGCTCCCTGTGGCATACAAGCAGTACAAAAGCAGTTTCATCTGCAGCCTGCCGATATTCTCTATATCGGCGACAGCCTGATCGATGCTGACACAGCAGTCAACAGTGGTGTTGACTTTGCTGCCGTAACGACAGGTGCTACGCCGGCTGCCGCATTTTCTGACCGGCCTCATATACAGATGATGAGTGACCTCAGTGAGTTGTGCCGGCTTTAATTCAAGTACATTTATATATGAGGATCTGATTCCTCACAGAAGGAGTGACTGACAATGAATAAGAAATACGCCGCTATGATCGCCGCCTCCCTCGCCGCCGTTACCTTAATAACCGGCTGTGGTGGCACAGGTTCCACAGACAAAAAAGATGCCGCTAAGGACCAGAAGACATTAATTCTCGGTACGGAAGCAACCTTCCCGCCATTTGAATCCGTTGAAAACGACAAAATCGTCGGTTTCGATATTGACCTCATGCAGGCAATTTGCGACAAACTGGGCTATAAGATGGAAATCAAGAATATCGGCTTTGATGCCCTGATTCCTGCTCTGCGCAGCGGCCAGATCGACGTCATCGCTGCCGGTATGGATGCTACACCGGACCGGAGAAAACAGGTCGACTTTACGGACGTATACTATCACGGTGGGTATGTCATCGTTGTTAAGAAAGACAACACGACCATTACGGGCTATGACAGCATTGCCGGCAAGACCGTCGGCGCTCAGGTAGGCCAGACTGCAGGAGTATCTCCAGCGTGACGGCGAGGTATCAATAAGCTATAAGCTGATTGACAGCAGCGGACCGGAGCACAATAAAGTGTTTACCTCCGAGGTACTGTTAGATAAAAAGGTTATTGGTACTGGTAGCGGACGCAGCAAGAAGGATGCAGAGCAGCATGCAGCTAAAAAGGCTTTAGAAGGTCTTAATCTGCCTATAAAATAAAATATGGTTTCTCAAATACCACGTTGGATGTAATGTCCAACGTGGTATTTTTATTTGAATAAGGATAATGTGTTTCTTGTTGGATTTATGGCAATATGTTATACTTGGTTTAATTGTGAAATTTTGGCTTACAAAATGTAATAGTAGCCTATTTATAATGCATTACTTCTGAAAAGCTTAAATATGATATTGTCAGCATTTTTTTAAATGCTTTTAGAGAGGCGGTATTAGTATGAAAATGAAATGCGGTTTAGTTCTAGCAGCTTTAAGTTCTGTAGTTATTAGTAGCAGTGCTATGGCACAGGAAAATAATGAGAAAAATTTAACAATAGAAAATCTTAGTGATAGTTTAGTGAAGATGTCTTCTATGGATAGGTTAGCTGATATAAACAATTCAGGTATGAGTAATATGGGCAGTATAGCTCTGCTGACCTGGCGTCAGGAAAATAATGATATGAATAAGCGCTTGGGTGAGCTGCGAGAGAGCAAAGGCGAGGTTGGTATCTGGACTCGTATAACTAGTGGAAAAAGCGAATTTAAAAGTATTGAAAATGAATATAATAGCTACCAAATTGGCTATGATGAAAGGCTCAATAATCATTGGATTATGGGTGGTGCAGTAACATATACTGAGGGTAAGAGCTCCTTTTCATGCGGTAATGGCGAAAATAAGCATAAGGGCTTTAATGGTTACTGCGTTGACCGTCCAGTTTTCGACAAATCATGTCGAAAAACGGACACGCGCCGCGTTCCGCCGCGATTCCAGCGGGTTTAAGCGGGGAATATCCACATATTTCCAGCAGGGGTAGCTGTGTCGAATTTTCGACGCAACTGCCCCTCTCTTTTCATTCGAGTCCTCTGACGCATCATTTCACTGCACGCCGCTGCGGTGGGCAGCCTGATTTTTCGGCAAATCGCACAAATGCTTTGTCAAAAATCCAGCAAACCCGACAGTACATTCTGGCACGGAACTTGCTACTAAAATAGGGCGACGGCAGGTTCACGGCACACGGCGTGAAACAGGCAGCTCACGCCCGCCGCAGCCGGCTGCAAACCTATATCAAAAGGAGAGACAATCACATGGATATTAACTTCGGTATCTGGTCCCTGATCCCCCCTATCCTCGCGGTGGCCTTGGCCTTTCTGACCAAGAACGTCATCCTGTCGCTGTTCGTCAGTCTGTTCAGCGGCTGCCTGATCCTGGCCTACGGCAACCCCTGGACAGCGCTGCAGACCACATTCAGCGACTACCTGTTCGTGGACATGACCAGCGGCAGCAACGCCCAGACCATTGTCCTGATGGCCGTCATCGGCGGCTTCGTGGCGCTGGTGGAAAAATCCGGCGGTGCACGCGCCTTCGCCCGGGCCATCTCCAACAAGCTGACAAAGCCCGTCAGCGCACAGCTCGCCTGTTGGCTGGGCGGTCTGGCCATCTATTTCTCCGACTCCGGCAACAGCCTGATCCTGGGGCCCATCTTCCGCCCCGTGTTCGACAAGCTGAAGGTCTCCCGTGCCAAGCTCGCCTACATTCTGGACTCCACCTCCTCTCCCGTCTGCATCCTGATCCCCATCACCGGCTGGGGCGTGTATGTCATGAACATCATCGCCACCCAGTATGAGGCAATAGGCATCGAGGGCTCCGACGCGGGCACCTTCATGCAGGCCATTCCCTATCAGTTCTACGCGATCCTGGCGCTGGTGCTGATCCCCGTTATCGCCCTGAGCAAGAAGAACTTCGGCCCCATGGCGCACTCCGAGCAGCTGGCTCTGAAGGGTCTGACCGAGGAGCAGATGAAGTCCGAGGACGTTATCGTGGTAGAGGACGACAAGGAAGTCTCCATGTGGAACATGCTGCTGCCCCTGATCGTTCTGTTCATCGTGATCTTCGCCATGTTCATCGGCTGGGGCTGGCCCACCCACAACATCGCCGGCTCCAAGATCCGTATCGCGCTGACCTCCGGTTATCTGCTGGCCGCCATCACCTGCCTGATCATGATCGTCAAGCAGAAGCTGATGACCTTCCAGCAGGCGTTCGATATCTTCGTGGGCGGCATCCAGAAGATGGGCTCCATCCTGGCCGTCATCGTGGTGGCCTGGGGCGTGGGCAGCGTCTGCGGTACGCTGGGCACCTCCACCTTCATCGTGGAATCCACCACCGGCACTCTCAGCCCCGCGCTGGTTCCCGGCCTGCTGTTCGTCATCGGTGCCGTGATCTCCTTCGCCATCGGCAGCTCCTGGGGCACTATGGCCATCCTGCTCCCCATCGGCATCAACATGGCATACAGCTTCGGCCTGGACTTCCCGCTGGTCATCGCAGCCGTCCTCAGCGGCAGTCTGTTCGGCGACCACTGCTCCCCCATCTCCGACACCACCATCATGTCCTCCATGGCCGCCGGCTGCAACCACATCGAGCACGTAAAGACCCAGCTGCCCTACGCACTGGTAGCCGCGGGAGGCTCCTTCATCACCTATCTGATCGTGGGCTTCGCCGACATGAGCGCCGCCATCGCGCTGCCTATCGCCATCGTCGTGGCGCTGGTGCTGTACTTCCTGTGCTGCAAGCTGTTCGTAAAAAAGACCGCCTGACGCGGCAACACACGTTCGGAACCAACGGAATCATTTGAACTACAAAGGATCGTCTATATGAACAAAGATTACTACAAGCCCTATGAGGGGCGAGACATCAAAATTCTGGACCAGCACGCCGCCAACACCATTGCGGAGGATCATCTGACCTTCCCCTATCAGCTGCTGGATCATCTGGCACATGTGCTGATGCTGAAGGAACAGGGCATCATCTCGCAGGAGGATGCCGCCCAGATCCTCGGCGCCGTTCTGAAGCTGCGCCGGGAGGGGCCGGACATCGTGCCCCATAAGCCGGGTCTGACCGATCTGTACTCCAACGTGGAGGAGTGGGTCATCGCCCAGGTGGGCATTCAGGTGGGCGGCAAGATGCACACCGGCCGCTCCCGCAACGACATGAACCCGGCCATTGAGAGAATGTACATCCGCCGGAAGCTGCTGGAGCAGATGGAGGCCATCACCTTCCTGATGGAGACGCTGCTGGTACAGGCAGAGGTGCACAAGAACACCATTATCCCCGCCTATACCCACCATTCCCAGCAGGCGCAGCCCATCACGCTGGGACACTTCTACATGAGCGCCTTCGAAAACTTCGGGCGCGACATGGAGCGGCTGATGCGCGCCTATGAGCACGTGGATCTCAGCCCCATGGGTGCCGCCGCCGTCGCTACCACCGGATTCCCCATCAGCCGCGAGCGGGTGGCGGAGCTGCTGGGCTTCCACGGTATGCTGGTCAACTCCATGGACGCCACCAGCACGCTGGACTACGCCTACGAGCCGGCCTGCGCCATGGCCATCTTCATCAACAACGTAGGCCGCGTCACCGAGAGCCTGCTGCTGTGGAACCTCAACGAGGTGGGCATCAGCCGGCTGGCGCTGCCCTACTGCTCCTACAGCACCATCATGCCCCAGAAGCGCAACCCCGTGGCGCTGGAGACGCTGCGGTACTCCGGCGAGTGGACGTACGGCACGCTGTCCAGCATGTTCAATACCATGAAGGCCTACCCCCCCGGAAACGGTCGGGAGCCCGGCCTGGTGGTGGGACAGTTCTTCGAGATCATGCAGCGTATCACCGACAGCGCGTTCCTGCTGGAGGGCATCATCCGCAATCTGGAGGTAGACGTGCCCCGCGCACTGGAGGTCGTCCGCAGCGGATTCAGCACCGTCACCGATCTGGCTGACGAGATGGTGCGCAGCATGGGTCTGTCCTTTTCCGCGGCCAAGAAGATCGTGGGACGGCTGGTGGTCATCGCCCACGACGAGGGCATCGCCTGCACGCAGATCGACACCGCGCTGGTGGCACGCGCCGCCAAGGAGGTGCTGGACATCGACCTGAACATGCCGCAGGAGCTGATCACCAACGCGCTGGATCCCGTGCAGAACGTCACCCGCCGGCACATCATCGGCGGCCCCAGCCCCGAACGGGTGCAGGAGACCATCGACAACGGTCAGGCGCAGGTGGAGCAGCTGAAGGTGTGGCGTCTGGCCGAGGAGTCCCGTCTGCAATCGGTGGAGGACACACTGGTGTCCATGGCCGAGGACGTCGTCCGGGCATAAAACGACTTTCCCTTTCTCCTCACATTCGGCAAGAGCGCCGTGCGCTCCGCACCCTTTCCGTGCGGGGCGCACCGGCTCTTACCGGCAAAACCGACGCGGCGACGCCTTCGCCGCATGATCCCATGACAGGAGGAAATTGATATGTATCTCAGCGAGATCCTTTCTTCGTTTATCTGCGGAAAGCCTGACTTCGATCCGCAGGTGCGTTATCTGGCCAAGCGCTCCATCGTGGACACCATGGGCGCGATGCTGGCAGGCAGCTGCACCGATGTTGTCAAGCAGCTGCTGCCGGTGTATAATGCTCCCGGATGCTGCACGCTGGTGGGGCTGAAGGGTACCGTCAGCGCCAACAACGCCGCCTTCCTCAACGGCATCAGCGGCCACGAGCTGGAGCTGGACGACACGTCGTCGTCCAACCTCGGCCACCCCACGGTGGCCGTGCTGCCCAGTGTGCTGGCCGCGGGCGAGGAGCGGGCGGCCTCCGGCGAGGAGGTGCTGAAGGCCTTCATTCTGGCCACGGAGGTGGAGTGCAAAATCGGGCGGATCTGTGCCGCCGAGCTGCACCGCCGGGGCTGGCACGCCAGCAGCATCACCGGTGTGCTGGGCGCCGCCGCAGGCGCCGGGTATCTGTACGGGCAGGACAGGGATACCATGCGGAACACGCTGGGCATCGCCGCGTCCATGGCCTCCGGCGTGCGGGAGAACTTCGGCACGTCCACAAAATCCGTTCACATCGGCAAGACCGCCGGCGACGGTGTGCTGGCCGCGCAGATGGCCAGCCATGGCATCACCTCCTCTCCCTCCGCGCTGGAGGGACACGAGGGCTATCTGCGGGAATACGCCGGGTTTGACGGCGTCACCTTCGGGGACGACTTCGCCCGGACGCTGGGCGCGCCCTACGATCTGTGCTCCCCCGGCTTTGCCATCAAGCTGTACCCCTCGTGCAGCAGCACCCATCGCGCCATCGACGCCCTGACGGAGCTGATACGGGAAAACGAGCTGAAGCCCGCCGACATCGCCAAGATCGAGATCGGTCTGAGCCAGAGCGCCCTGCGGGAGCTGGTGACGCCCTATCCCCGTGACGGCGAGGAGGCCAAGTTCTCCATCGGCTTCCAGATCGCGCTGTATCTCAACGGGCTGGACAACATGCCCGTGAACTACCGGGAGGACGTGATCCGTCAGCCCGAAATAGCGCGGATCATCCAGCTGACCAGCATGTACAACGAGCCGAAATACGACAACCTGCCCACCGATATGGGCGTAGGCCCCGCCTTCGGGCGGATCACCACCGTGGATGGCCGGGTGCTGACGCGGGAGCGCGTATACCCCGATGGCCACCTGACGCACCCCATCCCCGATCAGGGCATCCACGACAAATATATGAAGAGTGCCCTGCCCGTTCTGGGGCAGGAAAAAGCAGAGGAGCTCTACCGCCGCCTGATGGCGCTGGAGGAGGAGCGCGACATACGCGCACTTCTGGCTCTCTGCCGCTGAGGAAAGGAGCAGTCCCCTATGGACAACATCAAGGAAAGAACACTGGAAATGCACCGGGAGCACCGGGGCAAGCTGGAGGTCGTGCCCAAGGTAGAGATCTGCGACACCGATTCCCTGTCGCTGGCCTACACCCCCGGCGTGGCGGAGCCGTGCCGGGAGATCGCCAAAAATCCCGATGACGTGTACACCTATACCACCAAGGGCAATATGGTGGCCATCGTTACCGACGGCACCGCCGTGCTGGGTCTGGGCGACATCGGCCCCGCCGCCGCGCTGCCGGTAATGGAGGGCAAGGCGTGCCTGTTCAAGACCTTCGGCGGCGTGGACGCCTTCCCCATCTGCCTGGACACCAAGGATCCCGACGAGATCGTGCGGGCGGTGCAGCTGATCGCCCCCGGCTTCGGCGGCATCAATCTGGAGGACATCTCCGCGCCCCGCTGCTTCGAGATCGAGCAGCGGCTCATCGAGCTGCTGGATATCCCCGTGTTCCACGACGACCAGCACGGCACCGCCGTGGTGGTGCTGGCCTCCCTCATCAATGCCGCCAAGTGCATCGGCAAGCCCCTGTCCGCCATCCGGACAGTTATCAGCGGTGCAGGCGCCGCCGGCATTTCCATCTGCCGCCTGCTGCTGAAGGCCGGCGTGGAGGACATCGTACTCTGCGACCGCAGCGGCGCCATCTACGCAGGCCGCGAGGGGCTGAACAGTGCCAAGGAAGCCATCGCCGCCGTCACCAACCGCAGCATGTGCAAGGGCACGCTGGCGGACGCCATGGTGGGGTGCGACCTGTTCATCGGCGTGTCCGGCCCCGGCATCGTTACGCCGGACATGGTGCGCTCCATGGCGGACAAGCCCATCATCTTCGCCCTGTCCAACCCCACGCCGGAGATCATGCCGGACGCCGCCAAGGCTGCGGGCGCCTATATCGTGGCCACCGGCCGCAGCGACTTCCCCAACCAGATCAACAATCTTCTGGTGTTCCCCGGCATCTTCAAGGGGGCGCTGGAGGCACGGGCACGCCGCATCACCGAGGATATGATGATCTCCGCCGCCCACGCCATCGCCGGACGCGTCAGCCCCGCGGAGCTGGCTCCCGACCATATCATCCCCAGCATCTTTGACAAGGCCATCGCCGCTGTGGTGGCAGACGCCGTAAAAGCACACGTGAAGGAGTGAGCGCCATGAGAGAGCTGAGCGCAGCCGCCGTGCAGAGCGCCGTGGCCGCCATGGTTATTGACGCCAACTGCCGCATCAGCCCGGAGGTACTGCGGCAGTTAGAGCGCTGCCGTGCGCAGGAGGAGCGGCCTCTGGCCGCCAGTATCCTGGGACGCATTATCGAAAACGATCAGCTGGCGGCGGAGCAGTGCGTGCCCATGTGTCAGGACACAGGCATGGCCGTGTTCCGCGTGCAGCTGGGGCAGGATGTGCACATCACCGGCGGTTCGCTGGAGGACGCCATTCAGGAGGGCGTGCGGCAGGGCTACCGGGAGGGCTATCTGCGCAAATCGGTGGTGGCCGACCCGGTATTCCACCGGGACAACACCGGTGACAACACCCCCGCCGTCATCTACTACGAGCTGACAGTGGGCGACGGCCTGACCCTGACCTTCGCGCCCAAGGGCTTCGGCAGCGAGAACATGAGCGCCGTGAAAATGCTGAAGCCCGCCGACGGCGCCGAGGGCGTCAAGGCCTTCGTGCTGGATGCCGTGCGCCACGCAGGTCCCAACCCCTGCCCGCCCATCGTGGTGGGCGTGGGCATCGGCGGCACCTTTGAAAAGTGCGCGCAGCTGTCCAAGTTCGCCCTGATGCGGGAGCTGGACAGCCACCACCCCCTGCCGGAGTACCGGGACATGGAGCAGGAGCTGCTGGCCGCCATCAACGGCATGGACATCGGCCCTGCCGGTCTGGGCGGACGCACCTCCGCACTGGCCGTCCATATTGAAACATTCCCCACCCACATCGCCGGGCTGCCGGTGGCCGTGAATATCTGCTGTCACGCCTACCGCCACAGCACCGTGACGCTATGACGGAGGGACACACCATGAAGCATCTGACATTACCCCTGACCCCGGAGGCCGTCGCCTCGCTCCGCGCCGGAGATGAGGTGCTGCTCACCGGCTGGCTCTACACCGGCCGCGACGCCGCCCACAAGCGGCTGGCCGCCTGCCTGTCCGCCGGAGAGCCGACCCCCTTCTCTCTGGAGGGCGAGACGATCTACTATGTTGGCCCCGCGCCGGCGCGCCCTGGGCAGGTCATCGGCCCCGCGGGTCCCACCAGCAGCTACCGCATGGATCCCTACACCCCCGCCCTGCTGGAGCACGGGCTGAAGTGCATGATCGGCAAGGGTCGGCGGTCGCCGGAGGTGGCGGAATCCATCGTGAAGAACCATGCGGTGTACCTGCTGACCATCGGCGGAACGGCAGCGCTGACCGCTCAGTCTATTTACAAGAAAGAACCGGTATGCTATGATGACCTGGGCACCGAAGCCGTCTGCCGCCTTTATGTGCAGGACTTCTATGCCATCGTGGGCATCGACTGTCACGGCGGCACCATTGTCTGACCGGTGCGCCTACTACGCTTGCAGAGGGTGATGCTATGAAAAGCGGAATCATCGGAACGTATTTTTCCACACCGTCCTTTTACAAAAAAGCGCTGCGTCTGGCGCTGCCCATCTGCCTGCAGCAGGCGCTGAACCAGGGCGCGTCCTTTCTGGACACCATGATGGTCAGTCATGTGGGCGGTGTGGGCGCCGTAACGGTGGCCACGCAGATCGACAACCTTCTGATGCTGGTGGGTTTCGGTGTCAACTCCTGCATTCTGATATTCGCCTCCCAGTTTTTCGGTGCCGGGAACCGGCGGAACCTGAAGCGCTGCTTCGGCTTACAGCTGCTGCTGAACGTGTGTATCGCGCTGGCCTTCTTTCTGCTGGCCAAGCTGGGCGGCACATGGTTCCTGTCCTTCTTCAGCGACGACGCCCGGCTCATCGAGCTGGCGAAGCAGTACATCTCCATCAGCGCCTTTTCCTACTTCTTCACCGCGCTCATCAACGGGTACACGTTCATGTACCGCAGCGTGCAGACCACGAAGGTTCCCATGCTCCTCGGTCTGGCCACCAACTGCCTCAACGCCCTGCTGAACTATCTGCTGATCTTCGGAAAGCTGGGGCTCCCCGCGCTGGGCGTGCGGGGAGCGGCCATCGCCACCGTCATTGCCACCTTCTGCGGGCTGGCGGGGCATGTGACCTACGCCTTTGTCACCCGCCAGCCGTTCCTTGGCTTCGCCGGAGAGCTGTTCCGCTGGCCGTCCACCTTCCTGCGCCCCATATTTCGCCGCATGATCCCCATGGCCGGCAACGAGATCGTGTTCGGTCTTGGCGACGCCATGTACCTGAAGGCGTTCGGCATGCTGGGCACCGCCATGCTGGAGGCCTATCAGGTGGCCTATAAGATCGGCATGGTTCCCCACACCATCGCCGACGGCATGGGCAGTGCCAGCGGCATTCTGCTGGGCGAGCATCTGGGACGGGGCGAGTCGGAGAAGGCACGCTCCATCATCCGGTATCTGTTCCCGCTGGCCATCGGGCTTTCTGTCGTGGTGTCCGCGGTGATGATCCTGATCGCCCGGCCGGTGGTCAGCATCTTCGCGCTGCCGGACAGCTCCGTGGACGTGGCCGTTCTGATGGTGAGGCTGTTCAACATCCGCATCGCCACCCGCATGTTCAACGCCGTGCTGCTGTCCGCCATTCGCGCCGGCGGCGACACAAAGTTTCTGCTGTTCATGGACAGCGGTCTTGTGTGGCTGGTGGGCATCCCCGCCGCCTATATCGGCCTGCTGGTGCTGGGCGTGAACTCCCTGCCGGTGCTGTTCCTGCTGACGCAGTCGGAGCAGGTGGTACGCATGATCATCGGTCTGCTGCGCTGCCGTTCCGGTAAATGGCTGCACAATCTGACAGAAGAAACAGGAACGCAATAAACGCAATAGTAATACACAGCACAAGCTCCTCCTCCGGCTAAGCCGGAGGAGGAGCTTTGCGTGTCGATAAACCTCACCCCTGTCATTCCGAGGAGTACCCCAAGGGCACTTGCTTCGCGGCGCGAAGCGACGTGGGAATCCGTATTCTTTTAATTGGAAATCTACTGGAAAACACGAGATTTATGCGTTTTGGATACGGATTGCCACGCCAGTGTTCGCACTGGCTCGCAATGACAGGCTTTTTCGACAGTCTCAGCGCCTCCTCCGGCTAAGCCGGAGGAGGAGCTTGTGCTTATTCAGAACACCCCGTAGCCGGCGCCCTGGGTGATGATATACGACCACAGAACGGGACCCACCGCGCCGGTGGGGGTATAGCCCAGCCGGTTTTGCAGGGCGCGGACAGCGGCGGCGGTGGCCGCGCCGAAGATACCGTCCGCCGTCACGGAGGGCAGGGAGCCGTCCCGCTGCGCCAGCCGGTTCAGCTGGGTCTGAAGCAGCGTCACCTCCGCGCCCGTGTCGCCCTCCACCAGAAAGTGCCCCGGATATATCTGCCGGGCGAAGGTCTGGTACTCCGGCGGCAGCTGGTAGAGCGTCTGCTCGTAGACGTCCCGGATGGCGTTCCATGTGTTCCGCCCCACCACGCCGTCCACCTCCAGACCATAGACGCTCTGGAAGGCCAGCACCGCGTCCCGCAGCTCGTCGTCGAACACGTCGGAGATGCGGATGGGCGGCAGCTCCGGCAGGAAAAAGCCCAGAAAGGCCAGATAGAACCGGATGGTCTGGACGCCGATGCCGGTGTCGCCCCGCCGCAGCACCTTGGGGAACTGCCGCTGGGCTTCGGAGAGGGACAGCCCCTCGCTGGTGACCTCCGACAGGCTCTTGACCCCGTTGTAGACGGACTTGATGCGGTACCATGTGGCCTTGCCCACAATGCCGTCCTCCGTCAGGCCGAAGATCCGCTGGAAGGCGCGGACGGCGGCGGCGGTGTCCGCGCCGAAGACGCCGTCGGTCTCTCCGACGGCGGGGAGAGCCGGGTAGTTCTTGCGGATGCGGTTCAGCTCCCGCTGGATGGTGCGGACATCCTCGCCCACGCTGCCTACGGTCAGCGGCCGTCCGGGATAGGAGGGTATGCTGTCCCCCACCGGGGCGTTGTACACAAGGTCGATGTCCTGCCCGTAGTAGTACTGCAATATCTCGTAGGGCGTGCGTCCCTGCTGCGCCAGCTCCTGGCTGCCCCACTGAGACAGCCCCCGGCACTGGGTGCGCACACCGTCGCAGAACTGGGCACCTTGATCTCCGGAGCAATAATGTTGAAGACCATATCGAAACGTACCTGGTCGTTACCGGCTCCGGTGCTACCGTGGCAAAGGTAATCGGCACCGATCTGCTCTGCATATTTGGCGATAGCCGTAGCCTGCGAGATACGCTCCGAGCTTACCGAGATCGGATAGGTGGCGTTTTTCAGGACGTTACCGAAAATCATATATTTGATTGCGGTCTCGTAGTAGTCGTGTGCTACATCCAGTGCAACATAACTCTTCACGCCCAATGCATAGGCACGTTTTTCGATTTTTTCGAGCTCTTCAGCCGAGAAACCACCTGTGTTTGCCAAGGCAGCATACACCTCGAGGCCCATCTCTTTGGCCAAGTATATTGCGCAGTATGAGGTATCCAAACCTCCACTGAATGCCAAAACAACTTTTTTCTTTTCCATTTTTACTGAGTTTTTTGAATTGTACTTATCCTGCTTAATTTTTTGAATGAGGTCCTCCTTTTACAACTCGCTTACGAAATCTGTTGTAGATTCGAATCCCACATGAAGTGACTACAGGCCTGCCATATCAGGTTTTGGCACCTTCACCTCATCGTGAGCGGGATCAAAAAGCATACCCGAAGAGCTTCTGGATAAACTGCTGTATGAAATGGCAGTGGATATCATGGAG
>OHBJ01002159.1_pt1 | contig 13365 bp, 7 predicted proteins | sample 1577241 | NCBI WGS metagenome assembly OHBJ01 (sample SAMEA3541594, study PRJEB24748) | human gut metagenome | biome: human gut; feature: human-associated habitat; material: faeces | place: China | collected 2012
CCACCAGTTTGCTAAACTGACGTACGGGTAACCGTACCGGGGGTTCGAATCCCCCCGCTTCCGCTCCAAAGGCTGTCAATTGAAAAGTTGACAGCCTTTGTTGTTTTAAACCCACACAAAAAAAACGAAATCACAAAAGAAGGGATCCCGGATCATAATCCGGGATCACACCGGAACCACAAGGGAAAACAAACAAAAAAAGGCTGCCTTCACAGACAGCCTTACGGGTGAAAAATGGGACTCGAACCCACGACCCTCGGAACCACAATCCGATGCTCTAACCAACTGAGCTATTCTCACCATGTTTATCTTATCAAGTGTTTATCTCTTTAAGACGGTGCAAAGATAGAGGTTTTATTTTAAACTGCAAATAATTCGAGCATTTTTTTATTCAAAAATATACTCTTCGACCTCCTTATTGTTACCTTTTAAAAACAAACGCGTATTATTTACATACTTAATCAATGCTGAATCGACTGAAAAAGAGGAATTTTGATTCTTTCCCGACCAAGAGGCCGCCGGAACCACCCGAATATCTTCTTTTCCTTGTTCATTCTTATAACGGGAAGAATAAATCAACGAATATTGTGCGGAAATAATATATCGGCGCAACCCCTTCCGACCTAAAACGACTTTCACCATGACACCCCCATCGGTATGTTCCCGGCTCATATTCGATATAAAATTACCCAATGAATACACAACGACATGTTTGGCAGGAGTATGCTTATCTTGTATGACCTCCATGGGTTGAAGTACATGCGGATGAGAACCTATCACATGATCTACCCCCTGAGTTATCATCCAATCTGCCAAGTCCCGTTCCGAACGCTCAGGCAACGAACGATATTCTATCCCCCAATGCATACACGCTATAATGACATCGGGCATCATGCGGCGCGCCTTAAGAATATCTTTCTTAATTTGTTCCCGGTCAATGTAGTTCACCACATTGGGAGGAGTGACTTCAATGCCGTTTGTTCCATAAGTATAATTGAGCAGAACAATACGAAAATGATTCTTTTCTATCAACAAGGGATAGCCCTCATCCCGTTTGCCCTTATTTACATAAGTGCCCGCATGTGGAATATGCAAGGAGTCCAGCATCAGAATGGTGCGTTCCAATCCTTTTTTCCTTCGGTCAAGACAATGATTATTCGCTGTAAGCAACACATCAAAACCGGCCTCTTTAACAGCATACAAATATTCATCGGGAGCACTAAACGCCGGATAACCGCTATAGGGCTTGCCACCCAATGTCACTTCCAGATTGGCAACAGCCAAGTCTGCCGCACTTATCTCATCTTTTACATGCTTGAAACAAGACGAATAATCATAGGATGTCCCTACACGGGCAGCCTCTATTTGTGCCTGATGCTGCATCAGGTCTCCCACAAACAACAAGGTTATTTTCTCTTGCGCAGTAAGCGAAAGACTAAAGCACAAGCTGAACAGTATAAAGAGCTGCCGCATATTAAATGTATGATTTACAACGTTAATAATCGGCAAGATAAAGAGAATATTCGGAAAAGCCAAAGATACCGGTGAAAAACGATATTACAGGCTTACTATTTCCTGCAAGATGCCGACCGCTGTTTCTACTGTTTCCACATTCTTTATCACCATACTGCGTTTACCATTCTGCTCACGAAGATTGCAATAACGGGGATTCTTTCCCATGTAATCAATCACTTTTCCAAAGGCTGCACTCTGATAGTAAGGACTGTCAGGATTACTCACAAAGAACAGTGTCATTCGTCCGGCTTTCAGGAAAACTTTCTCTGCACCCAAGCGTTTTGCCATCCGGCGCAAGGGAACAATGCGAAGCAGTTCCTGACCTTCGCGCGGAACTTTCCCGAAACGGTCTTCCAAACGGGATTTGAATGCCAACACATCTTTATCCAGCTCCAAGCCATCCAACTCACGATAAAGCAACATACGTTCGCTGCTGCTGGGAATGTATTCATTGGGAAACAATAATTCCAAATCACTTTCCACCTGACACTCATCCACAAAGTTTTCACCACTTATTTTTTCCTCACCTGCCGCTTGCAGCTCTTCAGCATAAAGGTCTGCAAATTCATCCTCTTTCAGCTCTTTCACAGCCTCAGCCAAAATCTTCTGATAAGTTTCGTATCCCAAATCGGCAATGAACCCACTCTGTTCGGCACCCAACATATTACCTGCTCCACGGATATCAAGATCCTGCATGGCAATGTGGATTCCACTACCCAAATCACTAAAGTTCTCTATGGCCTGCAGACGACGTTTGGCTTCGGGAGTCAACGAAGTGAGTGGAGGAGCCAATAAATAGCAAAATGCTTTCTTATTGCTACGTCCCACACGTCCACGCATCTGATGCAAATCGCTCAATCCGAAATTCTGCGCCTGATTGATGATAATGGTATTGGCATTGGGGATATCAATTCCACTTTCGATAATGGTAGTCGCCAGCAGTACATCATAATCATAGTTCACAAAGTCGAAAATAATCTTCTCAAGTTTTTCCGGCTCCATCTGTCCATGACCGATGCAAACACGGCAGTCCGGGATGTTTCGTTTAATCATTGCTTCCAGCTCCACCAGGTTCTGTATCCTATTGTTTACAAAAAATACCTGACCGTTACGACTCATCTCGAAGTTGATAGCCTCAGTGATAATTTCTTCATTAAATGTATGCACCTCGGTCTGGATGGGGTAGCGATTGGGGGGAGGAGTCTGTATCACAGAAAGGTCGCGCGCACCCATCAGTGAAAACTGCAAAGTACGCGGAATAGGGGTAGCCGTCATGGTCAGAGTATCAACATTGACTTTTATCTGGCGAAGTTTCTCTTTTACGCTGACTCCGAACTTCTGCTCCTCATCTATAATCAGTAGCCCCAAATCCTTGAACTTAATGCTTTTGCCAATAATTTTATGCGTACCAATCAGAATATTAATCTTGCCTTCTCCCAATTCTTTCACGATGCGGGAACTGTCTTTGGCACTACGAGCCCGACTCAGATAATCCACTTTACACGGAAAATCCTTCAATCGTTCACGGAAAGTCTGAAAGTGCTGATAAGCCAATACGGTAGTCGGTACAAGTACCGCCACTTGTTTGTTGTCCGTCACAGCCTTAAAAGCAGCACGCACTGCTATTTCCGTTTTTCCAAAACCAACATCCCCGCACACCAGACGGTCCATCGGACGTTCGCTTTCCATATCAGCCTTTACATCCTGAGTTGTCTTCAGCTGGTCGGGAGTATCCTCATAAATAAAGCTGGCCTCCAGCTCATGCTGCAAAAAGCTGTCGGGAGTATAGCTGAAGCCCTTCTCCTGCTTTCGCTGAGAGTATAACTTAATCAAATCACGGGCAATATCTTTAATCTTGGTCTTGGTGCGTTCCTTCATTTTCTCCCAAGCACCGGTACCCAGTTTATTGAGGCGCGGAGTTTCTCCTTCCTTCCCTTTATACTTGGAAATCTTGTGCAAGGAATGAATAGACACAAAGACGACATCCTCATTTTGATAAACCAACTTGATAACCTCTTGCGTGGTATCGCCGTTGGGGATACGCACCAGCCCGGCAAACTTCCCTACTCCATGGTCAATGTGCACAACATAATCTCCCGGTTCAAATTGGCTCAACTCTTTTAATGTCAGTGCCACTTTGCCGCTACGGGCCTTGTCACTCCGAAGGTTATATTTATGAAAGCGGTCGAATATCTGATGGTCGGTAAAAAAACAGCTCCGAAGAGTATTATCGCTAAATCCTTCGTGCAATGTCTTATTGACCGGAGTGAATGCTATTTTATCTCCCCGCTCCTCAAAAATATCTTTCAACCGCTTAGCCTGTTTTTCACTGTCCGTACATATATATAATGTATAGCCCTGTTCCAGATAATCGGTAAACGTACTGCTTACCAAATCAAAGTTCTTGTGAAAAATCGGTTGCGCACTTGTATCAAAGGGCAAAGTGGCCTGCGGAGTACCCGTAGGCTTATTCCCAAATTCTATTCTTTTGAACTCTAACGCACGAACTGCAAACTCTGAACCATCAATCAACTTTGTCTCCAAACTCATCAATTCTGTCTTCTCCCCTTCATAAGCAGCCAAAGCCTGTGGAGAGAGCGCCTCATCTCTGACGGATTGGATTCTTTCGCGTACCCACAGGAAATCTTTCATTGCCAATACGGTATCCTTTGGTATAAACTCAAAAAAAGAAACACCGTTCCTGTCCGTCGCCTTTGTCAGTTCCGGCACAATGGCTATGCTTTGCTTCTTTTCCTTCGAGAGCTGATTCTCCACTTCAAAAGTGCGGATACTGTCCACCTCGTCACCAAAGAAATCGATGCGATAAGGATATTCAGAAGCAAAAGAAAAAACATCGATAATGCTTCCTCTTACTGCATATTGCCCCGGCTCATACACATAATCCACATGCTCAAACCCATAGCCGGTAAGCACTTCTGCAATAAACTCAGTATCCACATGTTCACCTACACTCAGCTTCAATGTTTTATCAGTCAGTTCTTCTTGTGAAACAACCTTTTCGGCAAGAGCATCGGGATAGGTTACAACACACAAAGTATCACCTTTCTGCAAACGGCTCAATACTTCCGTGCGAAGAATCTCATTTGCCGCATCCTTTTGCCCGTATTTGATGGCACGACGATATGAAGAAGGAAAGAATAAAATATTCTCTTCTCCATTTACTTGCGTCAAATCATGATAAAAATAACCTGCCTCTTCCTGATCTCCCAATATAAAAACAAACGTCTGTTTATTTTCTCTGATAAAGGAGGAAATAAATAAAGGTGTCGCTGAAGCATGTAAGCCTCCCAGGAAAATAGTCCTCACCGAGGAATCTTCCAATAACGCAGCCAATCCCGCAGTATTCGGGTGTCCGGCATATATACGTTGTAATTCCGAAATGTCCATATCTTCGTTTAAGATGGGAACAAAATTAGAGAATTTTCTTATTACTTCCTCTAATTATAGCCAACTATTTAAGATTTTACTTACTTTTGTGACTCAATGTTTAAATCATGGAAACAAAAGTAATAAGCACAATTAAAGGACACGCACGTGTAGATGTAGCCGATGTGCTACGCGGATTGGCAGTAATGGGAATCATCATTCTGCACTCCATTGAGCATTTTAATTTCTATTCATTTCCAGATACAACCACGCAGAGTGACTGGCTCAACTTTACGGACAAAGCAATCTGGAATGGATTATTCTTCATGTTCGGCGGAAAGGCATATGCTGTATTTGCCCTTCTCTTCGGCTTTAGTTTTTTTATTCAGAACGATAATCAGCGCATGCGCGGCAACGATTTCCGATTACGTTTCTGCTGGCGGCTCATCCTGTTATTCTTAATAGGCAATATCAATGCCAGCTTCTTCACCGCGGAAGTGCTGGTACTTTATTCACTGGTAGGTTTTATCCTGCCCCTCACCTGCCGTCTGAAAGACAAATGGGTATTCCTTCTCGCTTGCGTGCTATTGATACAGCCTTTGCCACTTTACTATGTAATACGTGCCTGCCTGGACCCGTCTTTCATTACTCCGGCCATTCCCACCCGCAGCTTTTGGGATGCCACCTTTGCCGTACAAAGTCATGGTTCGTTTTTGGAAACAGTCCGGGTGAATTTATGGGAAGGACAAATAGCCAGTCTTGCCTGGGCATGGGATCACGGACGTGTATTCCAAACGGCAGCTTTGTTTTTGTTGGGTATGTTAATCGGACGACGCGGACTATTCCAAAAAGAGAACTTGAAGGTATGGAATAAAATACTTGCCGGTGCACTTATCGCATTCTTTCCTTTATACGGATTAGGCAATATGTTGCCGGCATTCATTGTCAATAAATCAATATTGACCCCTTTATCACTTATCATCACCTCGCTTTCTAACTTCTCATTCATGTTGGTATTGGTTTCGGGAGTTATCTTTGCATTCTATAATACAAATATGCATTATCTTTTAATGAAAATCACTCCATACGGAAAGATGAGTCTTACCAACTATATTACTCAAAGCATAGTAGGTTCTATGTTATACTATAACTGGGGATTTGCTCTTCACAACCAATGTGGCATCACTGTCAGTTGCCTGGCGGGTATCGCATTCTTCATCTTGCAGTTTACATTCTGCCGCTGGTGGATGAGCCATCATTCACACGGACCGATGGAATACATATGGAAACGTGCCACTTGGCTGAAATGAGAACTTAAAAGGGCTTCCGGTTGTTTTACACATAAATAGAAATATAACTTATGGCTAATATGCATAATGAAATAGAATACGTTTTCAATTTACTCGAAAATCATCGTTTGAAAGAAGCATTGGTACAAATCCATGCCATGGCCAGCCAATGTTCCAGCTGGCAGCTGCGTACTGACGTAGAAACACTGCAAACGACATACGATCTGATGTTGCAATACAACGCAAAGGGCATAAAAGATCCCAAACAAAAGGATATGTATAATAAAATATTCCGATCGGCTTACGAAATGGCAGAACGGACACATATCATGAAAAACAGTACATCTTCTTTTGCTTTATATTATGATTTGATACGCACTTATGAGCACGCTAAACCGCATACTCTTTCCGAGCTGCAAATGCAATTGGAAGCCTATACGGAAGATGCAGCGACAGCTCCTCTGATTTACAGTGATGCCAATCGCTGTAAATCAGAATTGGCAGGAATACGCGAACGTCATGAAAAAGCACTCAACGAGTTATTCGAAAGAACCTGGGTTTCTTTATATTGGACGGAAGCCGAAGCACAGGAAGCCCAGACACTGCTCAATTCACTTCTGGTACCGGTCAATGATCTTTGCGTCTTCATCAGTGCCGTCACGATGAGCCAATCCAGAATTTTTGATATACGAAAATATATGCTGCTCCTCGAAGCGTATAATCACCCTGATCCTATGGTGAACCAACGTGCTATCGTAGGTATAGTGATAACTGCACTTTTCCATGAACATCGTATCATGATGTATCCCGAAGCACGTGCAAAGCTCTCACTACTCAATGAAGATGCTGATTTTATTAAGAACCTGCATACCATACAGATTCAATTGCAGCTTTCACGCGAGACACAGAAAATAGACAGGAAGATGCGGGAAGAAATCATTCCCGAAATGATGAGAAATCCGCGCATTGGGAACGCCAACAAAATCGGGTTCGATGAAACAGAAGACTCCGATGATCTTAACCCGGAATGGGAAAACTGGATTGACAAATCGGGCATTACTGACAAATTACGTGAAATGGGCGAATTGCAAATGGAGGGAGCTGATGTTTATATGAGCACATTCTCTCAACTAAAGCAGTTCCCTTTTTTCCGCCAAATGTCACATTGGTTCTATCCTTTCGACCGCCAATTTCCCGATATTGTTACCATATTTGGAGATAATGAAGAAAAGAGAATGTCCTTATTGGACATTATACTCAATAGCGATTCCTTCTGCAATTCAGATAAATATTCTTTCTGTTTCAGCTTGATACAAATGCCTGAATCACAAAGAGAGCTGATGATACATCAGATGAACGAGCAAAGCTCTGTATCGCAAGAACAGCTGGAACAGATAACAAAGATGACGAAGTCCACCTTGAAAAAAGAGAATATCAGTCGCCAGTATATTCATGATTTATATCGCTTCTTCAAATTATGGTCTCGCCGTTCCGAAGAAAAAGACATCTTCGAAAGCCGCTTTGAACTGTGGAAATATAACAGCCTTAAAAAAGCAATAACCCAACCTGAAGAACTGAAAAAGTTGGCAGATTATTTCTTCCAAAAAGATTATATGGAGGAAGCATTCCAGCTATACAGCATCCTGCTTGAAGAGAATAAAACCAACTCCGAGTTATGGCAGAAAGCCGGTTATTCCCTCCAGAAATTGGGAAATTACGATAAAGCGTTGAGTTATTATAAACAAGCTGATATCATTGCCCCGGATGCCTTATGGACTAACCGTCATCTGGCCTTGTGTTACCATAAGCTGGGCATGCCTGAACAGGCATTGCAATACTTCAAAAAAGTAGAAATTGTTCAGCCCGACAATTTAAACCTGTCCTTACAGATTGGTCAATGTCTGGTAGCCTTGAAAAGATACGAAGAGGCTTTGGGGTACTTCTTTAAAGTGGAATACCTGGAAAAAAATCCCAATAATGCACGCCGTGCTATCGGCTGGTGTTCATTTGTTATCGGCAAATATGAAGAAGCACGTAAATATTATGATCTACTGCTTCAGGCTACCAAGCCCAAAATGCAAGACTGGATGAATGCAGGACATTTATACTATACATTAGGAAATATCGAAACGGCTATCAACTATTATCAAAAAGCACAGAGTATGTGCGAAGACCGTAACATGTTCCTTACCTTCTATTTGGAAGACAAAAAATACCTTATTGAAAAAGGATTTTCGGAAGAAGATATCTATATCCTATTGGATGAACTACTTTAATGACTTATAAGACAATTCGATACGAGACAGAAGTTTTGTATAATTATACAGGACTTCTATCTTTATCGGAGATTCATCATCCAATCTATAGTTAGCATGCACGTTATAAGTCTCAGCACCATGATTTACACAACGTCCGATATCATTGGGCAAAACTGTATCTACCCTGAAATCCCCCAAGTTTAGTAAAAAATAGAAAAAGCCATCCAAGCCATCACTATCCATTACATAAGCCTGTATATTCAAATTTGCCCGATAATTAATATGATTATCATAATTATAATAACTATGACACACATAAGTACTGTCATTTAATTCATGATGTGAGGTAATGGATTCCATCAGTTTTCCATCATCACCAAATATATATTTCGTACAGACGCGTTTTAAGAAATCATTTCCTTCCACTCCAAAATAGTCCGACTTGATACACAATGTATCAGCTCCGTATTCATAAGTCGAAGTCTTAAAAACATCCCATGTTTCCGAACCTCTTTTCAACAAACAACGTGTACGACTTTCTATCGCCTTGCCTTTAGCCATTTTAAAAGTTACCGAGCAAAGCTTATTTCCCGAATGAAGGCAATCCATTTTTCCTATGGTTACCTTATCGCCCGCATACACTATCGGAGTATCACCATAACGTATTATTCTGCCGTCACCATCATACTCTATATCCGATATAACCTCTTCTTCTTCTGTCAGGTCAGTTACTTTTGCTATAAGTGTTTCGTCTTTATTTTCTTTACAACTCAAGTTTGCAAACAGTAAGAAGCTCACTACAATATATTTTACAATCGCTTCAATTTTCATACTTCAATCATCCTATCTGTGCAAATAAAACAAAAAATATTAGAACTATGCACAATTTGGATGATTTTAACTCAACTTCTTTTTATCCCTTCTGTTGTAGATTGCAATTATAAAAGAAATAAGAATATATGGAATGGGTAATACATCTATTAAGACAACATTCAGAACTGGCTATTTTTCTCACTATTGCCGCAGGATTCTGGATTGGTAAAATCAAAGTAGGACAATTCAGTTTGGGAATCGTCACCAGCGTACTTTTGGTCGGAGTACTGGTAGGTCAACTCAACATCACCATTGAAGAGCCGGTCAAATCGGTTTTCTTTCTACTATTTTTATTTGCCATCGGTTACAAAGTGGGACCGCAATTCTTTCGTGGATTAAAAAAAGACGGCTTGCCACAAGTGGGATTTGCCGTCTTAATGTGCGTTGGCTGTTTGGTTATAACCTGGATTTTAGCACTTATAATGGGATATAATGCAGGCGAAGCAGCCGGATTACTGGCAGGTGCACAAACCATTTCTGCTGTTATCGGAGTAGCAGACGACACCATCAATGGCTTAAACATCAGCACAGAGCAGAAAAACAATATGATAAATATTATTCCCGTAGCCTATGCTGTTACCTATATCTACGGAACTGCAGGGTCAGCATGGGTACTCTCTTCTTTGGGTCCGAAAATGTTGGGCGGACTGGAAAAAGTAAAAGCTGCCTGTAAAGAACTGGAAGCAAAAATGGGAACGAGTGAGGCTGATGAACCCGGCTTCGAACATGCTCGCCGACCGGTCGTATTCCGTGCTTATACCATAGAAAACGATTGGTTTGGAAACGGTAAAACGGTAGAGCAACTCGAATCTTACTTTATTTCGCAAGGGAAAAGGCTGTTTGTTGAAAGAATGAGGCATAATCATACCATTATTAACGAAATTCTTCCGGGACAATTATTACAAAAAGGTGACGAAGTAGTATTAAGTGGACGTCGTGAATTTGCCATAGGAGAAGAAGATTGGATTGGCGAAGAAGTGATAGATCCCCAGTTGCTTGATTTCCCTGTAGAGGTATTGCCGGTCATGATACATAAGAAACCGTATGCCAACCGAAAACTTGAATTCATTCGTAAGCAACCTTTCATGCATGGAGTGAGTGTAAGACGCATCAAACGTGCGGGTATTGATATTCCCGTGTTTGCCCAAACCATGGTCGATTCAGGTGATACATTAGAATTGGTAGGACTGAAGAAAGAAGTAGAAACAGCTGCTAAGCAATTAGGATATATCGACCGGCCTACCAATGCTACCGATATGGTATTTGTCGGCATCGGCATCTTAATAGGAGGAGTTATCGGCGCCTTGGCCATTCACATAGGCGGAGTTCCCATCAGTCTCAGCACAAGTGGAGGAGCACTGATTGCAGGTCTGGTATTCGGATGGTTGCGCAGTAAACACCCCACATTCGGACAAATTCCGGAATCCTCTCTATGGGTATTGAATAATGTAGGATTGAATATGTTTATAGCCGTCGTAGGAATCTCTGCAGGTCCCAGTTTCATCCAAGGACTGAAAGAAGTAGGACCGATGCTTTTTATTATCGGCATCCTTGCCACTTCATTGCCTTTATTGCTAGGACTGATATTGGCCCGATATGTATTTCACTTCCATCCTGCACTGGCATTGGGATGCACAGCCGGAGCGCGAACTACCACTGCTGCACTGGGAGCTATTCAGGAAGCAGTAGACAGTGAGACCCCATCGCTCGGCTATACCGTGACCTACGCCGTGGGGAACACCCTTCTCATTATTTGGGGAGTAGTCATTGTTTTATTAATGTAATCATCTAAACCTTATAACATTATGGAATATTTAAGCGATAAGAGCAGCGTAGCGAAAATGGACAAGAACTTGGAAAAAATCAGTCCGTTTGAGCTCAAGAACCGTTTGATAGAAATGGCAGATGAAAGTGTGAAGAAGATGGCACACGTCATGCTGAATGCCGGCAGAGGAAACCCCAACTGGATTGCCACCGAAGCTCGTGAAGCCTTCTTCATTTTGGGATCTTTTGCCATTGCAGAATCTCGACGTGTCATGGATATGTCTGAAGGAATAGCCGGTATTCCTCAGAAAGAAGGTATTGCCCAACGGTTTGAGCTGTGGCTGAAAACCCATGAAGGCGAACCGGGAATCGGTCTGTTGAAGCGTACTTATAATTATATGTTGATGGAACATGCAGTCGATCCTGATTCCTTAGTACATGAGTGGGCCGAAAGTATGGCAGGCAACCAATATCCGATGCCTGACCGTATCCTGAAGTATACGGAAATACTTGTACGCGACTATCTGAATCGGGAAATGTGTGACGGACGTCCCCCTCAAGGCAACTTTGACCTTTTTGCCACCGAAGGCGGTACGGCAGGCATGTGCTATGTATTCGATTCGTTAGAAGAAAACTTCCTATTGCACCGCGGAGACAGCATCGCTTTGATGGTTCCTGCCTTTACTCCATACATCGAAATACCCGAACTGACTCGTTACGATTATGACGTACTGAACATCAGCGCTGACACGATAGACGAAAACGGCTTGCACACCTGGCAATACAAAGTAGAGGATATCAACAAGTTGCGTGACCCGAAGTACAAAGCCCTGTTTGTAATTAACCCGAGCAATCCGCCCAGCTACGAGCTGAACAAGGAATGTGTAGATGCCATCAAAGACGTAGTAAATCGTTGGAATCCAAACCTGATGATAATAACAGATGATGTCTATGGAACTTTTGTTCCCGGATTTAGAAGTCTGTTGGCAGATTTACCGTTCAATACCATCTGCGTATATTCATTCTCGAAGTATTTCGGAGCTACGGGATGGCGCATAGCCGTCAATGCCATCCACGAAAATAATGTATTCGACAAGCTGATTGCCGCTTTACCCCGTAAACGCAAAAGTGAACTTGCCAAACGATACGGTTCTTTGACTACAGATGTAGAAAAGATGAAATTCATTGACCGCATGGTGGCCGACAGCCGTCAGGTTGCTCTAAACCACACCGCCGGACTGTCACTTCCACAACAAATGCAAATGTCATTGTTTGCTGCTTTCTCATTGCTTGATAAAGAGGATAAATATCGTCATGCCATGCTTAACCTGATTCATAGCAGACTGAAAGCATTATGGGATAATACCGGATTTATTTTACCCGATGACCCGCTTCGTGCCGGATATTATTCGGAAATAGATATGCTGGTATGGGCAAAGAAATTCTATGGCGATGATTTCGTCCATTACCTGAAATCAACATATAATCCACTAAATGTGGTCTTTCGTCTGGCAACAGAAACCGGATTGGTAGTGCTGAACGGAGGGGGATTCGACGGACCTGAATGGAGCATACGAGTCTCTTTAGCCAATCTTAATGAGAAAGATTACATCAAAATAGGGCTGAGCATTCGCAGAATCCTGAATGAATATGCCGAAAAATGGAAGAGTGGAAACAAGTCTTAAGGCTAATAAAAAAGCGAGGAAGGTATATCACAAATGCACACCTCCCGGCGACTTGACCGGGCTCATCAAATGGGGAGACGGGAAGCTGGAAGAGTATGCCGATGGCAGCAGCCATACTTATACCATCCGCCCCATACCGTGGTGGTGGAAATGAATGGTGTGGAAGAAGTGGACTTTTTAAGTTCTGATGCCATACGTAACTTATCCTTCCTGCACAAAAAACATATGCGCAGAAGGGTTATTCCCAATGGCTCGGTAGTCTTATCATTTTGTCATCCTGAGCGTAGTGAAGGAAGTGTTTACATCTACTTTATGTTAACAGATTCTTCGCAAAGCTCAGAATGGCAGAACTAAATGATAGCATTGTCAATGTTTTGACTTTATCCTATAGCCTAAACTTGCAGAAGTTCCCCTGTGATTATCAACGGAAACACTTCCCGGAGTATAATGTTACTTCAATCTTCCTCTAGATTTTTCAAAACCTATCATTGGAGTATCTATTACTTTATTCTTAAATCCATTAATGTAAAAACTACTACAATCATTTAATTTAATAATAATTTTATTTTTATTCTTATTTATATTCCACCCATC
>OHBJ01002160.1_pt1 | contig 13351 bp, 6 predicted proteins | sample 1577241 | NCBI WGS metagenome assembly OHBJ01 (sample SAMEA3541594, study PRJEB24748) | human gut metagenome | biome: human gut; feature: human-associated habitat; material: faeces | place: China | collected 2012
AGAGTCGAACTGCTCTTTAGAGAATGAAAATCTCTCGTCCTAACCGATAGACGAATGGGCCATCTTGTCCGTTTTGGTCACTGTCCTTACGTGCATTTGTGGCAGGGGCAAGTGTCGGACTTTATGTCTGCATCCTGTTTTTTAAAGCGCGAATGCCGTTCCGTGAAAATTCTGTGGAACCGTGCGGCAGGATGCGTGCGCTTGTGCCTTGTGCTTAGGACTTGTATCTCGATAGCTGAGGCCGGGGTGGGGTGCGGACCTTAGCTTACGCCAGCTTGTTGATGTGGAGCATCAGGCGGCTACAGAGGTTCGAGGCCTTGTTCTTCGAGATTACGTTTTTGCGGCCGAGACGCTGCAGGAGGGCGCTGACTTTGTTATAAGCAGTCAGGGCTTCTTCCTTATTTTCCATCTTGCGCACACGACGCACTGCATTGCGGGCAGTCTTGGCCCAATAGCGGTTCTCGAGTCTGCGCTTCTCGGTCTGACGTATTCTTTTAAGTGACGATTTATGGTTTGCCATCTTCTAAGTTAAAATCTTTAGCTGTTTTTTAATTGGTAGCCCATAGCAGAGTCGAACTGCTCTTTAGAGAATGAAAATCTCTCGTCCTAACCGATAGACGAATGGGCCACAAAGCGCAACTGCAGAAGATTTCCGCTGCATTTTGCGAGTGCAAAGTTAGTAATCCTTTTGCAATTGGCCAAATTTTTTTGGCAAAATTTTATCAATTTTTCTAAACAGCGTTGATTGTCAGTTATTTAAGTTTTTGCTTCAGAATGCCTTTCCGGCTGCCGGACCGCTTGCAGCCGACTGCCATGCGCCTTTCAGTTGCGGCCATGACATCACTTTTTCGGCTCCGGGAGCGGGGTAAAGGCGCTCCCCGTTGAGCACCAAAGAGACGTAGACATGTCCCGACGGACCGCGGTAAAGCTCCACGTCGAGGTATGCCCCCAGTGGTATGAAATTGGTGTCATCCCACTCCTCGATGAGGTTTTTCGGCTCGGCGAACTGCCGGTCGATGCCGGGAATCTGCATCAGTGAAAGTAGAGGAAGCAGCGTTTCGGCATGGGCGAAATAAAGGTAAGCGCACGTTTGTGAGCTGTCGGCAGCCATATCATCGGCATTGCTGATAACGCGTTCAAGCAGTGGCGCGGCAGCCGTTGCGGGGGCGGCGCTGTAGCGCGTGGCGGTGCGTTGCAGCCAGTGGCGCAGGTTGGCGGCGTCATGGCAGCGGCTCAGTTCTCCCTCCTTCATATATAGCGACACATCGGCGGTGATTCCGGCCGCCTGCAATGAACACAGAACGGCATACATCTTCATTGTGATGGCGCGCTCCTGCTCTTTGGTCAGCCCTGGCGTCTTGGTGAAAAGGCGTTTGGCCGGCCCGGTAGGGATTTCTTTCTTCACGAACTCGGCGTAAATGCCGCTCCATGTGCCGTCTTTGAGGTAGGCGAGGAACTGTGCATCTGTGTCGAAGAAGCGAAGCAGCGGGTCGTACTGCGGCTCCGTCCCCTGGTCGATGGCGAGCGACGGTGCCAGTGCTTTGAGGCGAGAGAGAAATGCCTGCATGGACTGGTGGGCGCGCAGCACGGCGGTGGAACGCGCCACGATGTGTCCGGATGTCAGCAACTCCGGATGTTCATGCGCAAACTGCTCTGCCAGGGTGCTTTCCTCCTTATAACCGAGCGGCGTGAGCTGCCCCCACCGCCCGGCCGTAGTGTTCTCAACGGTGTTTAGGAGTTGCAGGAACGCGGCGCCTTCGGCCGAAAGGCGTCCGGCATCCTGCGCTTGTGTCAGCAGGTCGCGGAGTTCCTCCACGGTCTTGGCGGAGGTGAGGAAGCGTGCGCCGTGGCGCGCCACGCGCACCACCCCGACGCCGGTCAGCGAGTCGGGAACAGCCTCGGGTGTGCGGCCGAGGTTTATCGGTGTCATTGAGCCTTCCCACTGTGCCCGGGCAACCAAGGCGCCGCACAGTAGCAGAAGGGTGAGGATATTGCGTAAAAGTGTTTTCATAGCAGTCGTTGGTTTCCTTTTGGAACAAACGCACCGCCCGAAATGTTGCCGTCACTCAAAAAGATTGGGGATATGTTAAAACTTTAGACGGTGTTAAAACGTTCACAATCAAAAAAGGATACACTATGAACACACAGAACAGCGGCGCCGCGAACGCAGCGATGTTCGCCCGCGCAAAGGAAAGTATAGCACAAGATATGGAAGCGCGCAATATCGGCGCAATAATCTGGGACAATGCGTCCACCAACTTCCACCAGATTCCGGAAATACAGCTCGTCTGTCCCTCCACGGGCAAGACGCGCACAGCACGCGTAACCGGCTTGTACCTGTATAAAGGGAACGTCTATCTGATGGAGGAGGACTCCGTGGGAGTTGGCGTAGGCGATTTCTACGACCGCAACACCGAAGTGAAGCCAACGGTCGTTACCCTTACTCCCGACATGGCGGAGAAGTCGCTCGGTGATCCTGATCGCGAAGAGGGCTACACACGCCAGGGATCGCTCGAAGAGTGGACTGTCATAGCTGACGCCTACTTCGAGGCGCTTGCCGAGCAGTAAAAAGAGGGCGTGTGCGGTTTCCTTGAAAATAGTGATACCGCCTTGCGATAATAGAATTTTGCTGTTGATTATTGGAAGAGGGAGTCCCTGCGGGCTTCCTCTGCTTTGTTTTGTCAATGAATATGTGGCACGATGCGCCGGAAAAGCTAAATGCAGGTTGTTTCTCGGTAAAATTAGGAGTGATGCGGCATGAATATGGAATTTTGCCATTATTAGATATGGGAAGGATTGCCTGCATAGTCTTTCTTTCTTTATTTTGTCAATGAAATAGTGTCAAAATGTGTCGGTTGATACGTAATGGTGTCGTTTCTAATGTGTACTAAGAATAGTTAAAACTAATCATCAGAAAAATTTTTATTGAAAAAATTCAGTGAAAAATTTTTAAATCCCAAAAATTAGCTGTAAATTTGCACACGAAGATGGAAAATAACGCATTGAAGCCGTTTTTGCTTAATGGGATCACGGAGAGGTGTGTTTTTAATGCCATTGCTTTTGATGTGCTTCACTGTGGGTTTTCTGTTTTTGAATATAAGGAGAGTGTTAAAGTACATCACATACTAACTTAATAGACTCGTTATGCTAAAATTTTCTACTTTTAATCTTGCCGGACTGGCGATGGCGGCTCTCGTCGCATTGCCGTTGTCGGCCCGGGGCCAGACTTTGCTGGAGGAGAATTTCGAGAGCATACACCCCGAGGGTGATTCTCACTATGCCTCGCTCGAAACTCTGACAGGATGGGAAAGGGTAGAGCCGAACGCTACCGCTAACTTCCCGAAACGCTGGTGTATCTATGCTTCCGGTTCGGAAAACAATCGTAACAATTCCGCTTATATCGACATTTCCGATTATTCGGGCCAGACCTACAAAGGTTCGAATTATCTGCTTACGCCGTGGGTGACGCTCGACGGCGCCGCTTCGGTGCAGTTCACATGGTCATCGTCGGTCATGGCGCGCGAGAGCAAGGAGTATGACCTGCGTGTGCGCATCGTAGAAGAGGGGAAGGAGATAACGGCCAATCCCTTCATTTTCTCCATCAACGACCCGGACATGGTGCGCGAAAGCGGAGTCCCCGAGGTTAATTACGGCTGGTACACCGTGCCTTGGGAAGGCTGGGCCAAGAACGTTTCTACCCTCGACCTCTCGCAGTACGAGGGAAAGAAAATACGCATAGCTTTCGAGTACTGGTACAACGGTAGCAGTAAGCTCAACTCCATAGAACTCGACAACGTGAAGATATTCCGCTCGCAGAGCATCACCGGCCCCAAGGCCGCAACCTCCATCAGCGAGTGGGATTTCGGTAAAGTATATGTTGGGTCCAAGATGCTATCCGAAGTCTTCACGCTGCGCAACAGCGGTAAAGACCTGCTGACCGTCAGTGGCTACGACGCCTCCAGCGGCTTCTCGCTGGTGTCTGAAAAGCCGGCCTCTGAAATAAGTCTGCGCCGTAACGAAGAGGTGCGTATGCAGATAATCTACGACGCCTCCATGACGTCTGCCGCCACCGGCAACGTCACTATCCACACCAATGGCGGTGACGCCGAGATAGCGGTGCGTGCCTCCAAGCAGATGCTACCCGAGGGATACAGTTTCGAGGGATTCGAAGGGTGTGATAAAGTATTCCCGCCGGCTGGCTGGACTGTAAACGGTGCCTGGAATGTTGCCGAATCGCCAATAGAGGGCTATCTCGCAGCTTATTCAATGGCCGACCTCGAGCAGTCTGCCCATAACCTGATAACACCACGCCTCGACGGCTCTGCCGGTTCCCTTACTTTCGAGTTCGACTACTATGACCTCTCCAACGACGAGGATGGTCTGGGATGCGACAATACCGTGGACGTCTTCTTCTCGAAGGACGGCGGCCTTACGTGGAAACTCCTCAAGACATACGACTACAACGGCCCGTACAACGAACGCATACATCAGAAATTTACAGAACAGACCGACGGCTCTGACAATTGCTTCTTCAAGATTTCATACGAACCCCTGGAGGAGTATGACCCCGAATACGGTCCTGAAATCTCGATATTCTACGTTGACGCCGTTATACTGCCGACGCTCTATGGGGCGGATGCGGCTCCGGCGAAACCGGAACTCACTGCTCCTGCGGCCGATGCCAGTGACATTTATCCCAAGGCCATAGCATTGTCGTGGAAACCCGCGCAGTTCGCCGATGGTTATAGACTTTATGTGGGCAGCGACGCCGCCGCCACTAATCTTGTCAATGGCCTCGACCTCGGCAACGCCCTGGAATACACCATTGCAGAAGCTGCATACGCCACTACCTACAACTGGTATGTGGAAGCCTACAACGGCAAAGGCACCTCCAAGTCAGGCACACGCGCGTTCACCACGCAGGCCGACGTCACAGTGCATACCCTCCCCTGGAAAGAAGGGTTTGAGAGCGGTCTCTTCCCGCCGGTAGGATGGGTGGCCGACAACTGCAAGTACACAAAATGGGATACCTCCGATTTCGGACCCATGGAGGGCAAATATGCCGCCTGCGTGCAGGCTGGTCTCGTGGGTGACGTTGCAACGCTCACAACTCCCGACATCGTGCTTCCCGCCGAACCAGCTTATCTCTCTTACTTCTGGGGAGACGGTTCGGGCGCTTACCTGAAAATAGATGAAAGCGGCACCATGAAGAACCCCACGCAGGGCTCAAACGGAATAGCCGACCTCGACCTCGAAATCTATGCCGACGGAGAGTGGCACCACCTCGCCAAACTTTCCGACCCCAATGACGATGACAATCTCTACTGGTACCGCGAACGCATTGACCTCACCCCCTATGCCGGCAAGAAGATAGCGCTGCGCTGGAAACGATCCATCTTCAATTACTCCAAAGGGCGCACCGCTGTAATAGACAACATCACGCTCGAAAACATTGTGGGCGAGAAACTCAGCCTCAACTTCGACTCGTGGGACGCTATGAAGGTCAACTATAACTCGTCTGTTTCCTCCGGTAACATCTTTACCCTGCTCAACGACGGCAGCAATGAAGCGGAAGTAGCGAGCGTGACCTTTAGCGGCACATGCTTCGAGACCTCGCTGAAAGCCGGCGACAAGATAGCCTCGGCTTCTGGAATACCATTCTACGTCAAGTTCAACGCCGGACAGACCGCAGATGAGGTCAACGACGTGATGACCGTAACCACCCGCGGCGGCGCAACCGTGTCGATGAACCTCCATGGCATAGCGATGCCCGAAGATACACGGTTCTACGGTTTTGAAACCGACGAGGTAGGTTCGCTCCAGCCCAAGGAGTTCATCACAGTTGACGAAGACCGTGCAAGTTGTATTCCCCTCGGATACGTTACCTATCCCAACCGCGGACTCCCCCAGGCTTTCATGGTCATTAACTATAAAAAAGTGGACTGGCCCAACCCCTATCCCAATACCGGCGACCAGAACCTGGTTTCGTTCGCCACAATGACCTACACCACGGCCGACTGGATTATCAAACGAGACCTCACCGCCACAGCCGACTCCAAGTTCGAGTTCTGGGGTCGCAACTACGAGCACTTCGACCCCTACGGACCGGCAGTCTTCTCCAGCGCCAAGTGCGACGTTATGGTAAGCCAGGCCCAAGACCCCACCGACCTCACGCAATACGAGCGTGTGGCGACATACACTCTCGAGTGTCCCGTAAAGGAAGAATACAAACAATTTGTCACCGACCTGGGTGAATATGCCGGCAAGAAGATTCATGTGGCAATGGTAAGCCGCGTGGACACCAACGGCCTCGCCTATCTCTATGACGACTTTACCTACCACCATTTCACATTCGACATGACAGGCATTACTTCCGTGGTCAACGACGGCGTGAAGGTGAGCGTGGAAGGCAACATGGTGCTGGTTGAAGGCGCCGAGGCAAGTCTCAGCATCTACAACATGGCAGGTATGGAAGTAGCGAACGCCCGAGGCAACAGCCTCGACATCGGCGGCTTGCAAGCCGGAGTCTATCTCTTGCGCGTCAACGCCGACGGTGCTGTCAGCACGCTGCGCTTCGTGAAACGTTAAACAAGCAACCCTTTTATCTAACCAATTCCGGCGCGGCGCCCCAATCCGCGTGCCGCGCCGGAAATACCCTACAACGCCGGCGCCCTGCCGCGCCGACGTCCCCTCCCGTAACTCTCTCCACCCCACACAGCCATGCGCCCCGGATGCAAAGCCGCAGTACAGCGTAAATCACACAGCCTGCAACGGCTCCGCAGTTAAAAACATTGGACGTCCCCGACCACAACACACATATAAATTGTCAAAAGGAACAACCGGGCGCGGACTGAACAAGAGAGAAACCACCATAAGCACGACGGCTTCGGAAAGGACATAAGGAGCCTCAGGAACCTTCCGCAACAGAAGGACCGGCCTCCCGACGCAGCGGCAACCGGAAAATTCCGCAGGCTGCTTTCCAAAAATATGAAGAAAAGAATACATCCAAATATTAACTAATTAAAACAACTATTCCTATGAAGAAATTATTACTTCTCGGACTTCTTGCCGCCTCGTTGGCAATACCGGCGGCAGCAGAAGAAGTTACGGTGACGGGTAGTGACTTCACGGTAACATCATCCAAGTTGACAGGTGCTCCCGAAGGGTGGAACCTGCTCAAGGTCGGAAATGGCGGCACGTGGACATACTACCAGACTCTCGGTGACATAGAGACCTCTTCGTCATCGGCATCCTATAACAACGACATCATCATCACTCCGCAAATCATGGGCAACCTCCAGATTAAGTGGTGTGCGGAAGACAATAATGATTACGGCTGGGGCGACGATTATGGCTACGGCTATTCTTCCGGAACCGTCTACATTTATAAGATGAAGTTCAACGAGGAAACTCAAGAGTGGGAAAAGGAATCCACCTCTTATTTATTAAGTAGAAGTGCGACCTCTACCGATTCCGGCTCTGAAATCACAAACTTCGAAACCGGTTATGCCGGCGGTTATTACGGGCTCGTTTTCACAACGGCTGCGCTTCACTCTGTGACGTACACTCCCTATGACCCCGATGTGGAAGTGAAGAGTCTAAGTGTCACGAGTGCTTCTTTGGTAGAAAGCACCACCTCGTTCTCGGAAACAGAAGCCGGAGCCGATATTCCCTACTCGCTGAAAGTCAAAGTGACCAATAACGGAACAGTAGCGGTGAATCCGGGCGATGAAAACTATTCACTCTCATTAATGGCCGGAACAAGTTCCAAACTTAAAGAAACAGACGGTGTGATTACCACATGGACTCCTGCTGAAAGCATTCAGCCGGGAGAGTCTGCCGAGTTTATAGTATCCGGTAATTATAAGGTACAGGATATTATCAACGCCGGAGTAGCAAAGGACAGTTCATACGGTTATTATCGTTTCGCCCTGCTGGTCAAGGATAATATTTCCAATTCATATCAATATGTGGCATGGCTTCAGGTTTATCCTTATGAAATCAACTATAGAATAACTTGCGGAGGCGACAACCTCGCTGAAAAAGGCCTGAGCTTCGGGTTGGTTTCGGAAGACGCTACAACCAACGGTAGCAAACGTGTAGGTATCCAGAATATGGGTGCAGCCCCCCTCTCCGTTACCGGGATAGAGCTCCCCGAAGGTTTCCTCTGCGAGCAGGACTTCACCGACTTCGTGGTAGGTCCGGTCACGGCGGCCAGCGACGAACGCACAAAATATGTCGATATAAAGGTTGACCCTGAGGCTTCAGGTATTATCACCGGCCAGGCCAAGTTCTTGATTGCTGATGATGAAAATCCCGTTGTCTTTAATATTACAGCAAAGAAAGTGGCTCCGGGTATGTGGCTCGAAGATTTCGAAAGCAGTTCCTCACCGTCCGGCTGGATTCTCAACGGTACTAAAGTTGAAGAGTTAGGGTACTCCTATACCATCAGCGGCAGCGTGAGCGATGTCCTTAAAGGCGGACTGCGTTATGACCTTTCCGAAGAGGAAAATGCATCCTACGGTATCACACCGTTGCTGCGTGCCACTGATGGTGAAGTAATGGCTATCGAAGCCGGTACACAGGGTTATAATTACGCTGATTCCTGGATTAATATCTATTCTTCGCCTGACCGCGAGAATTGGACGCTCATTTCCCGTATCCGTAAATATAACGAAACAGATGCTGACCTCAACTTCTTGGAAAGCAACAAGATGAAAGAGTTCACATTCCCGATGACTGCCGGCGACAACTATTATAAGTTTGTAATCTCTTACGGTTACATTGACAACCTCATGGGCGGACAGCGTGTGGCTGTGGCTCACGATGCCACTATCTCGGGCATCACTCTCCCCGCGATGGCCACGGTCAACAACCTCTATACCGGTGAAGTGAAAGTACGCAACATCAACACTGTTGCCGAGGCAGCCGGTACATACGTGGTCAATCTCCTCGAGGATGGCGAAATCGTCGCTACAGTAACCGAGACTCCGGAAATCGCTGCCGGCGCAGAAGTTGCAATCCCCGTTTCCTACACTCCGCATAATGCAGGTGTGCGCTCGCTGAGCGCCAATGTGGTTCTCGACGACCTTTCACTGGCTTCCGAACCCACCGAGGTGAATGTAGCCGAAGAATCGTTTGAAGGAATGGCAACCGTCGGCGAGGGTTCGTTCATATCCAGCGGAAGTTCCAATAATGTAGCTCCCGCCAATTTCTACAACAAGAAGAACCTTGCAAGCCAGCTCTATACTCAGGAGCAGCTTTCTGCCGCAGGTATCCTGCCCGGTACGGTAATTACCAAAATCGCCTACATGGGATATAGCACCGAAACCAGCCGGGAGCTTAAGGGTGGCACTGCCAAATTCTGGATTACAAGCACAGAATTGGCTCAGCTTTCAAACAGTGATGTCATTGAAACCACCGACGATGCCTTGGTGGCTGACATCTCCGACTTCGAGATTCCGACCATAGGTTCGGCAAGTGCTCCCGTGGAAATCATATCGGTAACATTCAGTGAACCCTATACCTACACTGGAGGTAATATCATCGTAACAGACAACATCGAGTTCAACAACTGGTCAAGCAACGTTTACTTAAAGGTTGACACGCAGATTACAAACCAGACCATCATCCGCAGTGATGACTGCAACGACGGCTCTTCGATAGCCTCCAAATCACCGAAAACCCCGAAGGGCTTCACACAGACACTCTTCTACTACCAGGCCGAGCCTACTTACATGCAGGGTACCGTCACTGAGGCTCCTGCCCAGGCACGCGCTGCCGGCGACGCCATCGAAGGTGCTCTCGTAACCCTGACAAGCGGCGACGTCATCTACTCCGGTACTTCGGATGCCGAGGGTCACTATCAGATTCCCGTAGTGCAGACCGACAAAGAGTACACTGTCAAGGTGACAAAGGACGGTTACTATGACTACGAGGAGGAGACCCCCGTATCCTTCGCCGACGGCAACGTTGACCTCAACATCCAGCTCACCAAGGATACTACCACAGGTATCGGCTCGGTAGAGGCTGAAAGCGTGAACGTCCGTATCCGTGGCAACGTCATCACAGTCGACGGCGTAGAGGATGCACAGCTCGCTATCTTCGCTCTCAACGGTATGGAAGTAGCCCGCGCACAGGGCAACACCGTAAGCACTGCAAACCTCGCCAAGGGTGTTTACGTGCTCCGCGTAGAATCCGAACGGGGGTCCGCTTCTGTTCGCTTCGTGAAACGTTGATGATACATGCGTAATCCATCGGTTCCTCCTCCGCAGGTCGGGAACCTAAGAATAAACAACATAGTCCTGTCCGCAACACAAGCTGCGGACAGGACTTATAAAACACAGCTCCGGACATGGTTAGCGCCATTCCGGAGCACAAACAACCATTCTACCAAGCTTATATGAACAGACTTATACTTGCATTCATGCTGTTGACGGGCGCAGTTGCGGCCCGCGCAACTGTCGTGACGGGTGTCATCACCGAACAGGGGAGCGGTGCGGCCGTCTCTGGTGCAATCGTTACCATGACCCTCGACGACAAGACTTACACTGCGGAATCATCGGGCAATGGTTCCTATTCGCTACAGTTTCCGTACTCCTCACATTCCGGCACGCTGAAGGTGGAAAGCGATTACCACTACGCGCAGACGTCCACCTTTATGGCATCGCAGGACGGCACCTTCACCCGCGACTATGAGTTGACCCCCTTCGGCACCAGCCGCGAGTTCAGCTTCACGCTCAATGTCACCAACCCCTCGGGCCAGAGCCTCGAAGGAGTTGCATATACGTTGCATTGCGACCGTTTCGACATAGATTACAGCTCGGCGGAAACGATGCTCGACTCCTCGGGCACGAGCAAACTCAACGTCTATCCGGGGCGCCATTCCTTTATACTCTCGGTGCCGGGAATGAAACCAGTGCGGCAGTCTGTGCTTCTCAATGAGGATAAGACCGTCAACGTCACCCTCCAGGAAAACATAGAGGCGCCCTATGCCCTGAACGCAGTGGCGCGGCACAACGCCTACGACGGCACCAATTCAGTAGTGCTCGACTGGAACAGCGAGCTTGCTCTCTTTAGCGACGACTTCGAGAGCTACTCTCCCTTCACGATAGACCCGCGCCCCTGGACCGGCCTCGACCTCGACGGCCAGACCTCCGCCCCCATCCAGGGCAGTTATCCCAACCGCGAGACCATGCAATACATCACTATCCCCAATCCGTGGGAAGTGGATCCGGCGTGGGACGTGCAGTACTACTACACCATGGCGCCGCGTTCGGGACGCCAGTATGCCGCTTTCGTGCAGCCCTCTGCCGGAAGCAACAACGACTGGTTCATAACGCCGCAGGTGACACTCGACCAGAAAGACAATTATCTACGCTTCTATATGCGCACCGCCGACGCCACCGCCGGACGACTGAAAGTGGGCATCACAACCGAAGAGACCCCAAAAGCCTCCGATTTCTTCACCATCTCGGAGGGGAACTGGCTGCGTCCCGGCTATGAAGACTGGGAAGAGGTGATAATCCCGCTCGATGAATACGCCGGGCAGACGGTGCGCATCGGTTTCCACTGCACCAGCGAGCAGGGCGCCGTCATGACGATGCTCGACGATGTCTTCATCGGCCGCATCACAGTTGCCAAGAAGTCTGCGCAGCGAGTGCCGGCCATGTCGCCCGCCAACCCCAACGAAACCTTTATAATAACGCTTGACGGCAACGAAGTCGGAACCACCGACGGTTACAGCTTCACCGTGGAGAATGTCGGTTATGGCTATCACACCGTCGGTGTGCAGTCTAAGGTAGTTACCGGCGTTTCCGAAGTAACGACTGCCAACGTCTACTTCGACGAGACGCGCTACGCCCCCGTCACCATCAACGCCTCGACCAACAACGGCCTTTCGACCGACGGCATCTCCGTGGACATCACCGGTCGGGAGGACGCGAAATACAATGTCACCCTCTCCGGCGGCACGGCACGCCTCGCAGCCCTCGAAAAGGGCGAATACAGTTTTGCCATCGACTCTCCCGGATACGAGAAACTCGACAAGACAGTGGACGTCAGCGCCGCCGCGACCGTCGACCTTGCGCTTATTGAGCAACTTGTGGCTCCTTTCAATGTCACCGCTGATCTCACGAACCACTCCGACGGCACTTTCTCGGCTCTCATGCAGTGGAACCGCGACCTCGGCTTCCGCGACAGTTTCGAGGATTACGACGATTTCACGACCGGCACCTTCGGCGGCTGGCGCACACGCAACTATAACGGCGAGCACCAGGTGTCGTATCCCGTGTCGTTCGGCGGTTATGAGGTGAACTTTCCCGGCGCCTCCACGCAGTCGAACCCGGTCTCGATGCCGCCGTTGGTCTTCAATCCCCTGAGTACCAATCCCTCGCTTGAAGCAGACGGTGCATTCCTTGCACCCGACGGCAATAAGTACGTGGCCTTTTTCGGCCCGCAAAGCGCAGCCAGCGACAAGTGGCTCTGCTCCCCTAAAATCAAAATTTACAACGGCTACGAGTTCTCCTTCACCGCCAAGGCTTACCCAGTGTATCCCGAGACGTTTGAAATCTGCGTGGCTACGGAAGGCACCTGGCCTGAAAACTTCACCGTGCTGGATGCCGTGACGTGTAGCTATGACCAGTGGACGCGCTATACCGTGGACCTCTCAGAATACGCCGGCCGCGAAGTGTATGTAGGCCTTCACCACGTGACTTTTGACGGATTCGTGGGCCAAATCGACGATGTGGCAGTGGCACCTGCCGAAGAGTCCGCGACCCACGGCTCCGGTTTTGTCCAGAACTACACTGTATCGCTTGACGGCACCGCAGTTGCCACCACCGAGGAGACATCATATAACCTCAGCCACCTTAGCAACGGAGACCATACGGTAGGAATCAAGGCCAACTTCCGTACCGGCACGTCGCAGGAAACCACTTACCTGTTGAGCCAAAGCGGCATCGGCGACGTCCCCGAAGTGGCCGCCAGAGTAACAACGGCTCAGGGGCAAATCATAATTGAAGCCCAGGCTCCGACCTGCTACACGGTAACGACGGCCGCCGGCCTGACGGTAGCCCGCGGCATCGCCAACGGTACAGTAGCCATCCCCGCCGTCCCCGGCATACATATAGTGACCCTCGGTTCCAGAACGATGAAAGTAACCGTTCGCTAAGGCGGGAACCCACTCCGGTTTAAGAATCCCGATTAAACAGGATTAATCGGAATAATCTCGAGAAACGGAAGAGATTCGATAATAAACAAAGCCCGGAAATTTCCGGGCTTTGTTTAATTCAGGATTGTTGCGGCAGGTGCGGGTGTTCCCTGTTTACATTCCGTGGGGAGGGCCGGAGGG
>OHBJ01002166.1_pt1 | contig 13327 bp, 4 predicted proteins | sample 1577241 | NCBI WGS metagenome assembly OHBJ01 (sample SAMEA3541594, study PRJEB24748) | human gut metagenome | biome: human gut; feature: human-associated habitat; material: faeces | place: China | collected 2012
TGAACTGCGGAGCGCGACGAGCTGCTTTGAGACCGTACTTCTTACGCTCTTTCATGCGCGGATCGCGGGTGAGATAACCGGCGGCCTTGAGGGTGCCGCGGTAGTTCTCGTCGACCTTGAGCAGGGCGCGGGCGATGCCGTGACGGATCGCGCCGGCCTGGCCGGTCATGCCGCCGCCGACGACGGTGGCTTCAATGTCAAACTTCTCGGCCGTCTCGGTGGCGGCGAGAGGCTGACGGACGATGAGCTTCAGAGTCTCGAGACCGAAGTACTCGTCCAGCGTGCGGCCGTTGATGGTGATGCTGCCGCTGCCGTTGGGGATGAGGTGGACACGGGCGGTGGAGGATTTCCGACGGCCGGTGCCGTAAGCGTAGGGACGCTTGCTCTGATAGGTAGCCATTCTAAAATTTCCTCCTTTCCTTATTCGACCGTCCAGACTTCGGGCTTCTGCGCGGCGTGCTTGTGCTCATTGCCGGCAAAGACCTTCAGACGACGGAGCTGCCATTTCTGGGTGGGGTTCTTCGCCAGCATGCCGCGGACGGCGAGCGTCATGGCGAGAGTGGGGCGGGTCGCCATCAGGCGATCGTAACGGGTCTCCTTGAGACCGCCGGCGTAACCGGAGTGGGTGCGGTAGTACTTCTGGGTGAGCTTGTTGCCGGTGAGAACGGCGTCCTTCGCATTGATGATGATGACGAAGTCACCGCAGTCGACGTGCGGCGTGTAGTCGACCTTGCGCTTGCCGCGCAGCAGGTCGGCGGCGAGAGCGGCGGTCTTGCCCAGGGGCTTGCCGGCCGCATCGAGAACGTACCACTTGCGGACGACGTCCTCTTTTCTGACCATCGTAGTGGACATTGATGTGCCTCCAATATCATTGTTTTTTCTTGCTTTTTCAAGGCGCGGCGGGTACAATATACCCTCAAGACGCGCTCTATTTTTATAGCACAGCGCTCCTTCGGTGTCAACCCCTGTTTTCCGAAATTTTTATTTACGGCAGGGCAAGCTCGCAAATGCTCCGTTTTGCTCGCAAATGCTCCGTTTTTCTCTGTTTCGATTTTTAATTTTTGAGGTGTGAACTATGGATTCTCTCAATGCGTTTACCGGCGTTGTACGCCGGTGCGTGGACGATTACGGCATGATCTCCCCCGGCGACCGCATCGCCGTGGGCATTTCCGGCGGCAAGGATTCGCTCGTGCTGCTTGCCGCGCTCGCGTATCTGCGGCGGTATTACCCCGCGCCGTTCGAGCTGGAGGGCATCACCATCGATACCGGCTTCCCCGGCATGGACTTCTCCGGTGTGGAAAAAATGTGCGAGGAGCTCGGAGTGCCGTATACCCGCGTGCCGACGGATATCCGCGAGATCGTGTTTGACGCCCGGCAGGAGGAGAACCCGTGCTCGCTCTGCTCGAAAATGCGCCGCGGCGCGCTGAACACCACGATGAAGGAGCACGGCTGCAACAAGCTCGCGCTCGGCCATCACTTTGACGACGCCGTGGAGACGTTTATGATGTCGCTCGTGTTCGAGGGGCGGCTCAACTGTTTCAAGCCGGTGACGTATATGTCCCGCGCGGACGTGACGCAGATCCGCCCGCTGCTGTACATCGGCGAGCAGCGCAGCGCGAATCTCGCCAAACAGCTCGAGCTGCCGGTCGTGAAGAGCACCTGCCCGATGGATCACACGTCCAAGCGGCAGGAGATCAAGGATCTGCTCACGACGCTCTCGGCACAGTACCCGGATGTGCGCAGCAAGGTGTTCGGCGCGATGCAGCGCCTGCCGCTCGACGGCTGGGGCCCCGCGCCGCACGAGCGCGTCAAAACGCGCGAGAGAAAAAAAGAGGAATAACCCTGCGGGGTCTATAATATAATAGTATAGGGGAATATGCCCTCTCGGCTGCCGAGAGGGCATTTTAAATCGCTTCCGGCAATACCGGGGGAACCACAAGGTATAGTGGTTTCTGTGATAAGCAATCACTACCTGTACAAAATGTTAAAAACTGTTAAGAAGCAGTTACAAATAATGAAATGTTACGTAAACCTATGGAAAAATTCCCCGGTATCGTGTAGAATGAAAACAACATAGTGGAATAACTATACCCATGCGCAGAAAAACCCTGTTCCGGCACAGAAAAAATCCGTACATTTTCTCCCGAAATTGTCCGACAACGAGGGAGAGGTAAGTGAAAACAGGAGGACTGTATGAAAAAGAGGAATCTGATCGCCCTGCTGATGGCAGTGTGCATGATGTTCTCCCTGCTCCCGGTGAACGCGATCGCCGTTGGAGACGAGGGGACCATCCCGGCAGAGGAAACGCTTCTTTCCGAAAATGGAAACGATTCCGCGACGGCTGGCAGCACCAACCCCGCCGGAGACAAAGACTCCATTCCGGACACAGGCGATAAGCCCGCTGCGGCGGAAGAGCCTGTGAAGGGCGAAGAGTCCGGCAAGGACGAAGAGCCCGCGAAGGGCGAAGAGTCCGGCAAGGACGAAGAGCCCGGCAAGGACGAAGAGCCCGGCAAGGACGAAGAGCCCGGCAAGGACGAAGAACCCGCGAAGGGCGAAGAGGGCGGCGAGACAAACGTTGCCCCCATGAGAGTTGTCCAGCCGGATACGGACAAATATCTCACCTATGTCTTTCGGGTAGACGGCGCGGAAGTCTCGCGCCAGATCGTCAAGAAGGGCGACACGCTCTATCAGCCCGATTCCCCCGTGAAGGACAGCTATAAATTCACCGGCTGGTTCGTCGGCGCGTCCGAGCTCGCCTTCGGTACCGTGGGCGAGATCAGCGAATCGGCGCAGATCAACGTGGACGCCGGATTCACGGAAGTGCTGTACGTGTTTTTGCCGACACGAACGGCCGCATTGTCCATACCAAAGAGGGCGTGAAGGGCGACGTGATCAAGACTGACGATGTGACCTACGGTCTTGAGAACACAACGGACGCGATCACCGGCTGGTATCTGGAACGCAGCTACCAGACCCGTGTCGACTCCGTCACGCTGGACAAAGAGAATATCACTGTGTACGCCAAGGTCGAAACGGGTCATTGGATCACCTTCGATTCCGACGGCGGTACATATGTTGCGCCCAAATTCTACAGCGCAAACGAAGTCACAGCCGCGCCCAACGCGGAGATGACGAAGCCCGGCTATACATTCGGCCACTGGGAATACAACGGAGCGCAGTTCAACTTCGGCAGCCCACTGACGGAGAACATCACGCTCAAGGCGCACTGGAACGCCAACACCAACACGCAGTACACCGTCATCCACTGGTGGGAGAACGCTAACGATACGGAATATACCTATCATGAAAGCGAAGTGCTGACCGGCGTTACCGGGCAGCAGACTGCGGCAGTTGCCAAGACATACAATGTCAGCGGTACGACGGTCTTGGGCGCGAGTGCGTCTGACCGCGTTTTCACTGCCAATACGATCGAGCAGCAGCCGATTGCCGGTGACGGTTCGACCATCGTTAACGTATATTATGCGAGAAAGACCTATACCATAACGTTCCGGGTAAGAAGTTATAACAACAACTATCAAACCCTGAAAACTATTACGCGGAAATGGGGCGCGGATATTCAGGCCTCCGACTGGTATACCTATAACGGCGACAACAACTATACCATCCAAGGCAGCAGCCGAATGATCGCCTTCCTAAGTACAATGCCCATGAACGGCGCTACGCTGAATGCCATAGGAAGCAGCGGCGCGAGCAATACCGCTACCTATTACGGAGAAACGCTCAACGGATCCGAAGCGGGAGCGGTGCAGGTAAATGGCCGATGGTTCACGGTGCACCACCAGGATACTACGAAGGGCACCGGCAATTATACCGTGGGAGATGAGGATCGGTATCCCATAAAAGGCTTTACGCTGATCCCCGACATGGGAACGCAGGTAGGCAGTACCTATGGAAATGCCAAATTCTACTACGCCCGTAACAGCTACAACGTAATATACATAAGCGGTGGTAAGACGATAAACACCGCGTCATATAAATATGAGCAGAGCATCGCCGATGCCGGGAACTATACGCCGGACACGAAGCCGGTCGGAATGGAAGACTTTGACTTCAAAGGTTGGTATGCCGACCCCGACGGGACAACGCAGTATGGCTTTACCGGCAAGACCATGCCCGCCAACAGTATTACTGTTTATGCTAAGTGGGCAGAGCCCGAATACACGGGCACAATATATGTCGACGTGGCGGGCACGGTGACCGGTTTGAAGCTCACGATTCCTTACGGCGGGACCATCGACCGGAACGAGCTTGATAAGCTCACGCTGACGTACCCGGATAATGACAGTGACAACTGGGTGTTCGCTGGTTGGACGACCGACCCCGACAACCGCACCCCGTTCAACTTCAACACCAAGATTTACGGCGACACAACGCTCTATCCGTACTTCTCCAACAAGAGCGAGTGCACCGTGACGTATTATAACGGTGAGGAGTCCAAAACGGACGCCCGGAAATACGCCGTCAATGCAGTGGCCGACGCCATGAGCATTAAAGCGCTCGGCTTCACCGCGCCCGAGGGCAAGGTGTTCCTCGGCTGGGCGGAGAGCGAAAACGGCACTGTCAAATACCAGCCCAATGACGACATCAAGATCACCGGCAATATCACGCTCTATGCCGTTTGGGGCGATAAGGACGCGGTCGTTTCCCTGATCTATAAGGCCAACGGCGGCAGCGGCGCAGACCACGTCGAAAAAGAGATCGTCAATAACGGTCTTGTGACGCTCTGGGACGGCAGCGGCTTCTCCCGCACCGGCTATACCCTCGTCGGATGGAGCACCGATCCGAACGCCGCCAGTGCGGAATACGGGCTAATCGACAGCACCGCCCGCGTGGACAGCACCGGGGACAATATCCTCTACGCCGTGTGGAAGGCGAACAACGATACTGCCTATAAGGTCGAGTTCTACTGCGAGCAGACCGACGGCGCCTACACGCTCAAAAAGACTGAGCCGCGCACCGGCACGACGGACACCACCGTTTCCGTCACCGACGGGGATAAGGGATACGGCGCGCCCACGTATGTGTACGATGCGGCCAATGCGAACAACGTCGAATCCGGCCCCGTGGCCGCGGACGGCTCGCTGACGCTGAAGCTGTACTTCAAGCGCAACACCGCGGAGTACACCATCCACCATTACCTCAAGGGTACGGAAGTGAAGGTCGCTCCCGACCAGACCGGCACCATGACGATCGGCGATACGCTGACGGCGAGCGCCTCGACCGCGCTGGGTGAGGAATATACGTCGGCGCATGCGAACAGCTACTCCCCCAGCCAGTCGCTGGAAATGAAAGCGACGGGGAACGTCATCACCGTTTATTACACCGTTCCTCTGACGATCACCGCAGAGAGCGCGAGCAGAGCCTACAACGCCCAGCCGCTCACGCAGCCGGACTTCAAGGTCGAGGGCCTTGTCAACGGCGATCAGAAGAAGGATATCACCCTCTCCATGACGAAGGAGAGCACCATCACCAACGTCGGCAGCGTGCCGAACGTCATCGATACGACCACCGTCCGGTTCAAGGGCGGCGAGCTGCCCGGCGGCTACTATGAACTGCCGACCTATAAGCCCGGCACGCTGACGATCACGCCGAACACCGACGAAGTGACTGTCACCATCACCGGCAACCATGACACCCTGGTCTATAACGGCAGCGAGCAGTCCGTCACGGGCTACACGACGGACGTCGGCGAGAAGACCATTTCCGTCACGCTGAAGGAAGGCTCCAAGGCGGAAGCGAAGGGCACGAACGCCGGCAAGTACGAAATGGGTCTGACGAAGGATAACTTCACGGTCACGTCCCAGAACTACAGCAACATCAAGGTCGTTGTGGTGGACGGCTATCTGAAGATCGATCCGATCACCGAGAAAGTTACCGTCACCGTCACCGAGAAATCCGACACCGTCACCTATAACGGACAGGAGCACTCCGTCACGGGCTATGTGTCCATGACCTCCAGCGACCCGCTGTACGACGTGACCACCAGCGTCCGTGCGACCGAAACCGCGGCGTGGACGGCGAAGGGAAAGTATGTCGGCACCTACCATGTCGGCATCGAACCCAGTGACTTTAAGAACATCAGCGGCAACTTCACGAACGTCGAGTTCGTGATCGTGGACGGCGCGCTGAAGATCATCCCGGCGAGCGTCGCCGTTGTGAAGATCGCGGGCAACACGAAGACCGTCACCTACAACGGCAAGGCGCAGTCCGTCGAGGGCTACACCGTCACGAGCAACCCGGCGAACGCGACCGTGACGCTCGTCGGCGAGGCCGTCGCGTCCGGCACGGACGCGAACACCTACCCGATGGGTCTCACCGCCGCCGACTTCACCGCGACTTCCCCGAACTACAAGAACGTCACCATCGAAGTGACGGACGGCTATCTGAAGATCGATCCGATCACTGATAAGGTCACCGTCACCGTCACCGAGAAGTCCGGCTCCGCCGTGTATAACGGGCAGGAGCACTCCGTCACCGGCTATGAGACCATGACGGCGGACAACACGCTCTACGACGTGAAGAAGAACGTCGCCGAAACGCAGACCGCGGCGTGGACGGCGAAGGGCACGGACGTCGGCGAGTACCCGGTGGGCATCGTCTCCGGAGACTTCGCGAATACGAGCAAGAACTTTACGAACGTCGTGTTCACCGTTGTGGACGGCGCTCTCACCATCTCCCCCATCTCCGAAAAGACCATCACCGTCACCGCGGCGAGCGGCAGCAAAAAGTACGACGGAACGCCGCTCAAGAACAACGGCTTCAGCTGCACCGAAGGTGTGCTGGTGTCCGGCGACGTGCTGACGGCTGTTGTTGAGGGCAGCGCCACGAACGTGGGCGACGAGGGCAAGAACGTCGTCAAGAGCTATAAGGTCATGCGCGGCGGCGCAGACGTTACGGGCAACTACACCTTTGCCAACAGTGTGGACGGCAAGCTGACCATCCTGCCGCGCACCGTGAAGCTCACGTCCGAGACCGCGAGCAAGGAATACGACGGCATGCCGCTGACCCGCCCGGACGTTTCCGTCACGGGTGACGGCTTCGTCTCCGGCGAGGTGACCGGCATCACGGCCACCGGCAGCGTGACCTATGTGTCCGACGGCACGGTCGAAAATACCATCACCTATACGACGGGCGCGGCCTTCCGCGAGGAGAACTACGAGATCACCAAGATCCCCGGCAAGCTCTCCATCACGCAGAGCTCGAACGCGATCGTCATCACCACGGCGTCCGGAAGCAGAGCGTATAACGGCAAAAAGCTGCTGGACTACCAGACCACGCATGCCGGAACGCTGGCGGAAGGCGACCGGCTGGTCGTGGAGTTCCCGGCCGACGCCGGCCTGACCGACGTGGGCACCAAGCGGAACGAATATAAGTCCTACCGTGTGGAGCGTTCGGACGGCGCGGACGTGACCGCCAACTACACCTTCGGCGAGCCCGTCATCGGCACGCTCACCGTCACGCCGGTGGCGATCGAGCTGACGGCGAACAGCGCCGCCAAGGCGTACGACGGCACGCCGCTCACCGACAGCGGCTACACCATCAGCAGCGGCAGCTTCGTGGGCGAAGAGGGTCTTGCGGGCGTCACGGTCGAGGGCAGCCAGACGGCTGTCGGCAGCAGCGCCAACACCATCACCGGCCACAAGCTGAAGAGCAACACGCTGGCCAAGAACTACACCATCACCTATAAGCCCGGCACGCTGACCGTCACGCAGAGCGAAAAGGTCATCACCGTCACGGCGAACAGCCGCACCTGGGAGTATGACGGCAAGGAGCACTCCGACGGCGGCTACACCGTTCGCTACGACGGCGAAACATATACCGTGGCCGCGGGCGAGAGCCAGGAGCTGCCGACCGGAGGCCTCACGCTGACGGCGACGGTCGTCGGCACGGTAAAGAACGTTGCGGACAGCGCGAAGGACAATAACAAGATCACCGTTGTGGCCATCACGGACGCAGCGGGCAATGTCGTGAACGATCAGTTCAAGACCATCACACTCGTCCCCGGCACGCTCACCATCACCAAGCGCGGCGCGGGCGAAGAGAAGGTCATTTTGGAAGCCGCGAACAACGCCGTCGTTTATGACGGCCAGCCGCACGGCGTGTGCCTGACCGCCGACGGCAAGGTCGAGGCCGGCACGAGCTACACCATCACCTATCTGGTCGATGGTCACAGTGTGGAAACGGTCATCACCGGCAGCCGGACCGCAGTGGGCAAGTACCCCGGCATTCTGGTGCCGGACAAAAACAACACGCACATCGTGGATGGAAGCGGCAACGACGTGACCGAGAACTATGAGATCACCTACAGAAACGGCGATCTCGAGATCGTCGCTCCGGGAACCGTGGTCGTGGAGATCAAGGGCATCCGCGACAGCGTGGTCTACGACGGCAGCAAGCACGAAGTGAACGGCTACACGGTCGTTAGCATCAGCAACCGCGCGTATACTAAGGCGGACTTCAGCCTCGCGGAGGGCAAGAGCGCCCACGCCGAGGGCACGAACGTCGGCGAGTATTACATGAATCTCGAGCCCGAGAGCTTCGTGAACAACAACACGCAGAACTTCACGTCGGTACAGTTTGTCATCGTGGAAGACGGTCTGCTGGAGATCACGCCGATCACGGAAGAGGTCACCGTCACCATCACCGGCAACAACGACACCAAGGTGTATAACGGCAAGGAACAGTCCGTCACCGACTACACGACAGACGTCGGTACGAAGACGATCAACGTTGCGCTGAAGGATGGCGTCAAGGCAGAAGCGAAGGGCACCGACGTTGACACCTATTATATGGGTCTGACGAAGGATAGCTTCAGCGTCACCTCCAGGAACTACAGCAATATCAAGGTCGTCGTGAATGACGGCTGGCTCAAGATCGATCCGATCGCCGATAAGGTCACCGTGACCGTCACCGAGAACTCCGCCGCCGTTACCTATGACGGCACGGAGCACTCCGTCACCGGCTACAAGTCCATGACCGCGGACAACACGCTCTACGACGTGGAGAAGAACGTCGCCGAGAAGCCGACCGCGGCGTGGACGGCGAAGGGAACGTATGTCGGCACCTACCATGTCGGCATCAAAGCGGCCGACTTTAAGAACACCAGCAAAAACTTCACGAACATCGAGTTCGTGATCGTGGACGGCGATCTGGTCATCACCCCGGCGAGCGTCGCCGTTGTGAAGATCGAGGGCCACACGAAGACCGTCACCTACAACGGCAAGGAACAGACCGTCGAGGGCTACACCGTCACGAGCAACCCGGCGAACGCGACCGTAACGCTCGTCGGCACGGCCATCGCGTCCGGCACGGACGCGAACACCTACCCGATGGGTCTCACCGCCGCGAACTTCACCGCGACTTCCCCGAACTACGAGAAGGTCCACGTGGAAGTGACGGACGGCTATCTGAAGATCAACCCGATCACCGATAAGGTCACCGTTACCGTCACCGAGAAGTCCGATACCGTCGTATACGATACGAACGAGCATTCCATCACCGGCTACGAGACTATGACGGCCAACAACGCGCTCTATGACGTGAAGAAGAACGTCGCCGAAACGCAGACCGCGGCGTGGACGGCGAAGGGAACGGATGTCGGCGAGTACCCGGTGGGCATCGAAGCATCCGACTTTGAGAACACGAGCGTCAACTTCACGAACGTCGAGTTCGTGGTCGTGGACGGCGCGCTGAACATCACTCCGGCGGAAAACATCGCTGTGAAGATCGAGGGCAGCACGAAGACCGTCATCTATGACGGCACCGAGCAGACCGTCGAGGGCTACACCGTCACGAGCAATCCTGCGGACGCGACCGTGACGCTCGTCGGCGAGGCCGCCGCCTCCGGCACGGACGCGAATACCTACCCGATGGGGCTCAAGCCCTCCGACTTTACCGCGACTTCCCCGAACTACAAGAAAATCACCATCGAAGTGACGGACGGCTGGCTCAAGATCGATCCGATCGCCGATAAGGTCACCGTGACCGTCACCGAGAACTCCGCCGCCGTTACCTATGACGGCACGGAGCACTCCGTCACCGGCTACAAGTCCATGACCGCGGACAACACGCTCTACGACGTGGAGAAGAACGTCGCCGAGAAGCCGACCAAGGCGTGGACGGCGAAGGGGACCGACGCGGGCGAGTACCCGGTCGGCATCGTCTCCGGCGACTTCAGGAACACCAGCAAAAACTTCACGAACGTCGAGTTCGTGATCGTGGACGGCACGCTGAAGATTGACCCCGTCAGCGACAAGGTCACCGTCACCATCACCGAGAACGCCGATACGGTCATTTACGACACGAAGGAGCACTCCGTCACGGGCTACAAGTCCATGACCGCGGATAACGCGCTCTACGACGTGAAGAAGAACGTCGCCGAGACCTCGACCGAGGCGTGGACGGCGAAGGGAACGGATGTCGGCGAATACCCGGTGGGCATCAAAGCGGGCGACTTTGAGAACACCAGCGGCAACTTTACGAACGTCGAGTTCGTGATCGTGGACGGTGCGCTGAAGATCGCCCCGGCGGAGAGCATCGTCGTGAAGATCGCGGGCAACTCGAAGACCGTCACTTACAACGGCGAGGAGCAGTCCGTCGAGGGCTACACCGTCACGAGCAACCCCGCCAATGCGGATGTAACGCTCGTCGGCAAGGCCGTCGCCGCCGGCACGGACGCCGACACCTACCCGATGGGTCTCACCGCCGCGGACTTCACCGCGACTTCCCCGAACTATGAGACCGTCGTTATCAAAGTGACGGACGGCTGGCTGAAGATCAATCCCGTCAGCGACAAGGTCACCGTCACCGTGACCGAGAATTCCGATTCCGTCGTCTACGACGGGCAGGAGCACTCCGTCACCGGCTACGAGACCATGGCGGCGGACAACGCGCTCTATAACACCGCGGACGTCGCCGAAACGCCGACCGAGGCGTGGACAGCGAAGGGAACGAACGCCGGCAAGTACCGGGTCGGCATCAAGTCCGGAGACTTCAAGAACACGAGCGTCAACTTCACGAACGTCGCGTTCGTGATCGTGGACGGCGAGCTGGAGATCACCCCGGTCACCGATAAGGTCACCGTCACCGTCGTGGAGAAGTCCGACAACGTCACCTATGACGCCGCGGAGCACTCCATCACGGGCTACGAGTCCATGACGGCAGACAACGCTCTGTACGACGTGACGAAGAATGTCGCCGAGACCAAGACCGCGGCGTGGACGGCGAAGGGCACGGAAGCGGGCGAGTACCCGGTGGGCATCGTTTCCGGAGACTTTAAGAACACCAGTAAAAACTTCGCGAACGTCGAGTTCGTGATCGTGGACGGCGCTCTCACCATCACGACGGACGACACCGAGGTCGTCGTCACCGTCACCGGCAATACGAAGACCGTCGTTTACGACGGCACCGAGCACTCCGTCGAGGGCTACACGGTGGACGTGAACGGCCTGCCCATCACCGTGACGCCGAAGGCCGGAACCGAGGCGAAGGCCAGCGGCACGAACGCCGGCACCTACTACATGGGTCTGACGGCGGACGACTTCACCGCGGAATCGAATAACTACAGCAACATCAGGATCGCCGTGACCGACGGCTGGCTCAAGATCGACCCGATCACCGACAAGGTCACCGTCACTGTTACCGAGAACGCCGACACCGTCGAGTATGACGGCAAGGAGCACTCCGTCACGGGCTATGCGTCCATAGTTTCCGATCACGCTCTCTACGACGTTGCGAACGTCGCCGAGACACCGACCGATGCGTGGACAGCGAAGGGCACCGACGCCGGCACCTACCCCGTCGGCATCAAGTCCGGAGACTTCAGGAACACCAGCGGCAACTTCACGAACGTGGAATTCGTGATCGAGGACGGCGAGCTCGTCATCACGCGCCGCGGCGAGAATCCGGGAAGCCCGGTAACGCTCCGCGCGGATGACAACACCGTGATGTTCGACGGCGATAACCACGGCTATGTCGGCCACATTGCGACCAACCTTGCCGAGGGCCACAGCGTCCGCAGCGTGAAGAGCGACTTCACCGCGCGCAACGTGGGCCGCTACGAGGATAAGATCGACCTGCACGACGCCATCATCGTGGATGCTGACGGCAAGGACGTGACGCGCAACTATGTGCTCACCTACCAGCCCGGCACGCTGGAGATCACGCCGTTCGAGGGCGAGGTCGTCGTTACTGTCACCGGCAACACGGGTCTCTTCCGCTATGACGGCAAGATCCACACCGTTGAAGGGTATACCTTGGAAGCGACCGTGCCGTTCTTCACCGAGGACGACATCCGCTTCACCGGTGACGCAACCATCAGCGAGGTCCGCCCCGGCGATTATGTGATGAATCTGAAGGATGAGGAATTCTCCGCGGCGAACGATAACTTCACCAGCGTGAAGTTCGTCGTCATCGACGGCAGCATGCGCATCTATACCGTGCGCTACACCGTCGCGTGGATGTTCGACACCGACCAGATGCTCACCGGCGATTCTCCGAACCGCTACTTCACCTCCATGGCAAATTACATCGACCGCTCGGACATCTCCCTCGTGCTCCACAGCGGCAACGTTGTGGCGGACGCCGGAGCGCAGAGCCAGTGGGATGTGTTCAACAACGCGATGCAGCCGCTCTACGACGATGAGGAAGTGGACGTTCTCATGATCGCCGCCGAGAAGGAAGCCGCCTCCGGCAGCCTGTTCCTGCAGCAGCCGGTCCGCGAGGACTTCAAGGAGGAAGACCTCTTTGAAAACGGCAAGGGCTTCGTGCGCCGCTTCAACATCGGCGAGAAGAACGTCATCCTCGTCGGTCTCGGCGCGGACGCCATGACCGAAGAAGGCTACAAGTGGGCGTGCGAGAAGTTCAACTCCGACAAGGACGCCTCCGGTATCCTGCTCGTGAACAACTACCTGCTCGAGGATATGAGAAAGCCCGATAAGATCGACGAGCGCGCTCTCGATCTGGAGAAGAACGTCGTCAAGGCGTGCTCCAACGTGCGCATGGTCCTCAGCAGCAGCGGCGGCTACTCCAGCCACTACGAGTTCTATTACGGCGAGCGCAAGGTGATCGCCATCAACTCGGACATCGAAGCAGCAGCCAAGGCGGGCTACTTCACGCAGCTCACCTTCAACGAGGATCTCAACATCCTCAGCGTCACCAACCTCTGCCCGTACACCTACGACTTCGTGTATAACGAGAGACAGGCGTATAAGGAGTGCTATGTGCTGAACAACGTGCTCTGAGACCTCGCGGGACGAACGTCCCAAACCCCATAAGCAAAACGATCCCCGGCGGGCATGCCCGCCGG
>OHBJ01002173.1_pt1 | contig 13311 bp, 9 predicted proteins | sample 1577241 | NCBI WGS metagenome assembly OHBJ01 (sample SAMEA3541594, study PRJEB24748) | human gut metagenome | biome: human gut; feature: human-associated habitat; material: faeces | place: China | collected 2012
TCCGCAGCAAGGCACTTGTCCAGCTCGTGCTGGGGCAGCGGGTCGCCGTACTTGTATCAAAATATCTATTTTGTCTGGTAGCTATGCCTTTGTTGTGATAATGTACAACGATGTTTTGTCTCATCATTTTTAAAAGCATAACTACAAAAAAATCTTTGTAGAAAGCACCACCTTTTGCGTTAGGAGTTACATAACAAAGTTGTGGCACTATTAATTTTGTTTGTTTCCTAATTTGTTTTAGTTGCTTATAGAACTCTTTCAGTTTTCTTATTCCTCCTTTACCAATATCATCCAGATCTTTTGCTAATGCAAGATTTAGATAATGACATTCAAAGGCATTATTTATAATTTTACTGTCATGTATGTATTTTCCTACCATGCGTCCGCCGTGCTCGACGCGCTGTGCCTGTCCGGCCTGCCGACCGACCGCTTCTGCTACGAAGGCTTCCTGCCGCGCAAGCACAGCGAACGTGTGCAGCATCTGCGCGCGCTCAAATCGGAACGTCGCACCATCGTCTTCTACGAAACCCTGCATCGCATCGACGAGTCCATGGCGGACCTGCTTGACGTGTTCGGGCCGAATCGCAAAATGGCGTTGTGCCGCGAGCTGACCAAGGATTACGAGCAGATCCGCCGCGGAACCATCGCCGAAATCCGCCAAAGCGTCGTCGACGATCCGCCGCGTGGCGAAATGGTGCTCGTCATCGCCGGCGCTTCCGAGGAGGAGGCCGACGCTGCCGCGCCTGCAACGCTGTCCATCGAGGATCTGGCGGTGCTGTCAGTCGACCGCGCGCAGGAAGACAACCTGCGTATCAAGGACGCGATTTCACAGGTTGTCGCCGAACATCCGCTGTCTGACGGCTCGCTCGCCAATCGCAAGCAGGTCTACAATGCCGTGCTTGCGATGAAGGGCTGATCGCTTCCGGAACCGTTCATTTCCAACGATTTCAGCAATATCCGCAGCGCTTCGGGCACACCCGGCCCGCCGACCTGCGCAAGATATTCCAGCATTGCAGGCGTCGCCGAAGGATTGGCGACCAGCCACTTGCGCAATCGCGGCGCATATTCCGCGATATGCCACAGCACATCTTGCGCGGTGTCGGCGCTGCACGCCACCAACGGCGTCAATTCGATCGGCGGCGCAGGCGGTTCTACCAATGCCCGCTGCCGCGCGTGCGGCTGATATTTCGGCGGTGCGCGACGTCGTTCGTGGCGTTTGCCATGGTGTCCATGCTGTTCATGTCGTTGCCCATGACGTTTGCTACGTTTCGCGCGCTCTTCATATCTCTTGCTTGCCGTGCGCCGCGACTGTGCAGACGCTTGCCGTGTCTGTCCCGTCTGTCTCGTCTGCCGTGGTTTTTCCGACGGCCGTTGCGATTCGCGCATATCCGTCACTGCTTTCCGTCAATCGTCCGGAAAAACTGGCGTGCCCGTGGCGCGTTGCGAATATGGGTGGCCTCCTGCATGACCTGCAGGCAATCGTCGGGGCGGAACCGGAATTCCTGCATGAGCATGCATACGATTTCCGTGACCGGCGACTGCGTTTCCGGCGTGCAGTTCATGGCAAGGTCGCATGCGGTGCGTGTGGGCGTGGTGACGGTGATCGGGCCGACGTCGGTGACATGTTCGTCGGGCGCCTGTCGGTTGAAAACGCTGACTTTGCGACCGTACCTCGCCGTTCGGTAATGCGCTTTTGCAATGATGTCGATCGTGTTGGGAAACATGCCACCCAACCACACCCACGCAGCGGTGCCGGCGCACGCCACGGAACGACTCGGCATCAGCGTTGAGATGATGCTGGCGCGGCCGTACAGCGTGCGCGAATCGTGATACGAGTAGGCGTTGTCGTTGTCAAGTTTGCATACCACGCCTAGGGAATGCAAACGATTCAAACAAATGGGGCCGGGCAGGTCGGCGTCGCCCAAAAGGGGAGGGGAGGTATCCATGCGGGGTACCGTAGCTGATACGGAAAGCGGCGTGCCACCGGCTTCGCGAAAAAAGTGGATAAGTGGACGATGATTGTTGCGTGATACAACAATGTGGATAACCTTGTGGACTACCGTAGCCTGACGCAGGCCGGTCTGCGAGAACGTCATCGACCCCATCCGCCCGTCTTCCGCCAATCGGAATGCGCCGAAAACACGGGATATGGCGCTTTGTATAATCGGGCACCATGAGTCATATTTTGGTGAATGTTGCATGGCCGTATGCCAACGGCCCCCGTCATATCGGCCACGTCGCCGGCTTCGGCGTGCCGTCCGACGTGTACGCGCGCTACGAGCGCATGAAGGGCAATGACGTGCTGATGGTGTCCGGCACCGACGAGCACGGCACCCCAATCCTGGTGGAAGCCGACAAGGAAGGCGTGAGCGCGCAGGAGCTCGCCAACCGCTACAACCGCGTGATCGCCAAGGACCTATGCGATCTCGGCCTGAGCTACGATCTGTTCACCCGCACCACCACCGGCAACCACGAAAAGGTCGTGCAGGAACTGTTCACGCAGTGCCTCGAAAACGGCTACATCTACAAGGGCACCCAGAAAGTCGCCATCTCCCCGTCCACCGGACGCACCCTGCCGGACCGCTACATCGAAGGCACCTGCCCGATCTGCGGCGCCGACGGAGCCCGTGGCGACCAGTGCGACGCCTGCGGCAACGAACTCGACCCGGACGAGCTGCTCAACCCCGTATCCAAGATCAACGGCGAAACCCCGCGCTTCGAGGAAACCGAACACTTCTTCCTCGACCTGCCGGCGCTCGCCGAAGCCAATCTCGCGTGGCTCAAGACCCGCGAAGGCTGGCGCACCAACGTCATCAACTTCTCCATCGGCCTGTTCAAGGAAGTCAAGCCGCGCGCCATCACGCGTGACATCGACTGGGGCATTCCGGTGCCGGTCAAGGGCTGGATCGACAACCCGAACAAGAAGCTGTACGTGTGGTTCGACGCTGTGATCGGCTACTTGTCCGCATCCATCGAATGGGCCCGCCGCAAGGGCGACCCGGAGGCATGGCGCGCATGGTGGAACGATCCGACCACCCCGGGCTACTACTTCATGGGCAAGGACAACATCACGTTCCACTCCCAGATCTGGCCGTCCGAAATGCTGGCCTACAACGGCCAGGGCTCCAAGGGCGGCGAAACCGGCAAGCTCGGCCCGCTGAACATGCCGGAGCAGGTCGTGGCCTCCGAGTTCATGACCATGGAAGGCAAGAAGTTCTCGTCCTCCCGCGGCATCGTCATCTACGTGAAGGACATCCTCGCCCGCTATCCCGTGGACGCCGTGCGTTACTACATCTCCGTGGCCGGTCCGGAAAGCTCCGATTCCGACTTCACTTGGGCCGAGTTCGTGCGCCACAACAATGAGGAGCTCGCCGCATCCTGGGGCAACCTGGTGAACCGCGTGGCCAACCTCATCAACAAGAACTTCGGCGAGATTCCGGCGTTCGACGAGGCTTCCGCCACCGACGAGGACCGTGCGCTGCTGGCCGAAACCAAGGCCGCGTTCGAAACCGTCGGCGGACTCATCGAAAACCACCGCCAGAAGAACGCGCTGTCCGAAGCGATGCGCGTGGTCGGCGACATCAACAAGTACATCTCCGCCACCGAACCGTGGAAGATCAAGGACAATCCGGCCCGCCTCGGCACCGTGCTGCACACCGCCGCCCAGGCCGTGTCCGACGCCAACCACCTGCTGGCCCCGTTCCTGCCGCACTCCGCACAGAAGGTGTGGGAGGCCCTCGGCGGAACCGGCGTCTTCTCGCCGCTGCCTCATCTGGAAGAGGTTGAGGATCTCGACAAGCCGGGCTTCACCTACCCGATCATCACCGGCGACTACGAGCTCGGCAAGACCGTGCATCCGTGGCAGTCCGAGCCGATCGTGGCCGGAACTCCGGTGCCGAAGCCGCATCCGATCTTCGCGAAGATTCCGCCGGAGGCCGTCGAAGAGGAGCTCGCCCGCTTCGATACCGAGCTGAAGGCCCGCCGCGAAGCCGAGGCCGCCCGTCTCGCCGCCGAAAAGGCCAAGCTCGAAGGCTGATTCCGTCGCATAACCCCCGTACGCGTCGCACGACTTTGATTTTTGGACGATTTCTTCAAGTCGTGCGACAGCTGCGGTGCGATAAGTGCCCCCTAACTGCTGTTTTTAGGTCAAAGTGACCGGAAAATGGCGGTTAGGGGGTATTTGTTTTGATTGCCGTGTCGCACGACTTGAAAAAAAGTGCCGAAAAATCGAAGTCGTGCGACATTTTGTGCCGTTTCAGCGTCTCATTCCCGTATCACGTTTCCACATGTGCGGCGTTTTGTGCGATTGGCGGGCCCGGCGGCCGGTCGAGGTATGCGTTGACGGCACACTCAAGGCCGTTCGGCCAAGCCTATGGCCTTACAACGCATATACGACCGACCGCATCCTTTTCGTAGGTATGTTCCGGTTGCTTTCGCATTGTTTTGGGTAGAAATGCGTGCGATTTTTCAGCTGGTCTTGGCGGGGTGTCGCAAGACGGTACTTCAAACCGCGGTACGAATCGTTAAAAAACGCAAGCCGTTCAGTACAATAAAACGCAGAGACGTGCAAAGCTGCAGGAAGGGGCTCTCCATGCTGGATATCAAACGCGTACTGAAGGCCGCTCCTACGAAAATGCGTTCCCGTGAGCCGCTGCAGCAGTTGTGGACACCGTGGGGTGAACGAATCGACCATGAATGGCTGTCCGCGCGCGCCGGCAACAAGGCGTTCAATCCCGCCGAGGAAGGCGAACGCACGCTGGACGAGGGTCGTACCCCCATACTCGGCGAGCACCCGCGCCCGACCATGGTACGCGACAACTGCACCATGCTCAATGGCTGGTGGGATTACGCGATCGCGTCCATTCCGGAAGATGAGACCGCGCCGAAATGGCGCAAAACGGCGGCGATGCTGACCCGCGACGAAGCGGTCCGCGCAGTCAAGGAAACCGCCATTCCGCAAACGTTCGACGGCAAGATCCTCGTACCGTTCTCGCCGGAATCCGCGCTGTCCGGCGTGCACCAGACCATTTACCCCGACAACCTGCTGTGGTACCGCACCGTCGTGCATCCCGTCACGCTCGGCGGAGAGGAAACGGTCCGGCAGATCGGCGACGCGAATCGCCTCATCCTGCATTTCGAAGCGGTCGATTATGTCTGCGCCTGCTATGTCAACGGCCAGCTCGCGGGCACGCACGTCGGCGGTTACCTGCCGTTCGACGTCGATATTTCGGCATTTATCGACCCTGATGACGCGTTTGAAATCGCGCTGTGCGTCTACGATCCGAACGATTCGGGCACGCAGTTGCGCGGCAAGCAGAAAATCGAGCGCGAAGGCATCTGGTACACCGCGCAAAGCGGCATTTGGCAAAGCGTCTGGCTGGAAATCGTGCCGGAAGCCTACCTGCGCACGCTGACACTCAAGGGGGCATTCGACGGCAAGTTGTTCGTCCGTGCGGAAATCGGCGGCGACAAGCCGAACGCGAAACTGCACATCGTCGTCACCGACCCTGCGGACGGCACGGTGGTGGCGGATGAGACGCTGCCGGCGGGCGTGCGCAAGGTGCGTGCGGAAATCGCAACAGCTGCCGAACATCTGTGGTCGCCGGCCGATCCGTATCTGTATGACGTGCGGGCCGAATTGCGATACGGGTCGGCGAAACCCGCGGAAACGGCGGGTGATGCGGTGGTCGCGTGGTCGCAGCCGATGGATGTCGTAAGTTCCTACTGCGCGTTCCGTTCCGTCGAAATCAAACCGGATACGAAGGGGGTAGCGCGCTTCCATCTCAACGGCAAGCCGCTCTTCGTCAAAGGCGTGCTTGACCAAGGCTACTGGCCGGACGGCCTCATGACCGCGCCCGACGACGAGGCGCTGACGCATGACATCACGGCCATGAAAAACGCCGGCTTCAACATGCTGCGCAAGCACATCAAAATCGAGTCGGCCCGCTGGTACTACCATTGCGACCGCCTCGGCATGCTCGTCTGGCAGGACGCGGTGTCCGGCGGCGGCACGGACGGCGAATACAATGCGTGGACCACGAATCGTAAGCCGACGCTCATCCGCTCCACATGGAACAAATTCCGCGACGACACCGCCAAACATTTCACGGCGCTCGGCGCGGACGACCCGATCTACCGGCGCGATTGGTCGCGTACGTGCGACGCGATGGTGCACATGCTCGGCGGGCACCCCTCCATCGTGACGTGGACGCTGTTCAACGAAGGCTGGGGCCAATTCGACGCGTGCGACGCAGCCGAACGCATCCACGCGCTCGACCCGACCCGTCCGATTGACGCGACCAGCGGCTGGTACGACCAGCATTGCGGCGATTACCACAGCGTGCACAACTATTTCCGTCCGCTGGAAATCTACCCGGACAAGGGTCCGTTGCGCGGATACGTGGCCGAATTCGAGAAGAAGCACCGCCGTCGCCGCAGGACCGCGCATTACGTGGTGCTGCCGGTCGCACGACACGGCGTACGCGCGTTCGTGATTTCGGAATTCGGCGGATTGGCGCAGCTCGTACCGGAGCATGCGGCGGTGTCGCGCGCCTACGGTTACGGTGAATACGATTCGATCGACGATTGGCGGGCCGCCGTGCGTTCCGTGCTCGCCTCCGCGGCCGCACTGGAATCGCGCGGACTTGCGGGATACGTGTATACGCAGGTTTCCGACGTGGAGGAAGAGCTCAACGGCCTGCTGACCTACGATCGCCGCGTCGACAAATTCGCTGAGTGAGACGCACGATTGCGTGTGAGTGTACGGCGTCGTATAGCGGTGTCTCATGACGGTGTCCGTATGGCGGATGCCGTGCAATCGTCTGTTGCCGCGATGAACAAGCTGCAGGAAGGCCGTTGGGGCGATATTCAGTGGGATAAACCCCCGAATTCGCACCGTCGTGACATTTCCGCTACGAAATTCTCAGGGAATTGACAGGAACGCACATCGTTCCTCCAAGGGTCGGGCGGTTATATAGACCATGTCAACGGTTGCGGCTGTTGGCGAGATTCCTTTGGAATCCCATAACTGAACCCTTCTTCTCTCTTCTCTCTCAGCCGGCGGCTTTCTCTCCGCCGGCTTTCTTTTTGCCGTCTTGCTTGTGGATGGTTGACGGCTTGATTCGGTCCGCTTGCTCGTGGATATCCGAGGAGGCTCTCCGCACGAGGGAAAAGCATGTGCCGCTGGCCTGTGCTTCACGCTTTCCTGCACTGAAAAATAACCGGTAAACGTTTTCTAAAAAATCGGAGTGTCGCATGCCGCCATGACCTACACTTGAATGCAATATACGCAGCATACAAGCGCGGCAGGGTTGCTACTCAATGCGAGGCAAGACTTGGAACGACGTCACTATACGTCGTTCCAGGTCTTTTTTGTTTGCTGCGATTGCTGCATCTCATATCGATGAGGATCGATGGGAATGGAAGGTGGAATCATGACTGCGGTGCAGACGTCCAATCCAGTACACGACGCCGAAGGTGCGGTGGAAGCCGGCATCCATGAGGTCGGCGCGACGATCGACGCCGTCGAGCGGGAGGTGGGGCGTGGCGTTTCCACACGTTTCCCGCTCAACAGCGCGTTCATCTTCACGTTCGGCGCGCTGGGAGGCATGCTGTTCGGCTTCGACACCGGCATCATCTCCGGAGCCTCGCCGCTCATCGAATCCGATTTCGGCCTGTCCGTGGCTCAGACCGGGTTCATCACATCATCCGTGTTGATCGGTTCCTGCGCGGGAGCCCTGTCCATCGGCGCGCTGTCCGATCGTTTCGGCCGCAAGAAGCTGCTGATTCTGGCGGCGATACTGTTCCTGCTCGGTTCGGGCATGTGCGCGGGATCCACGGGATTCCTGATGATGGTCGTGGCCCGCATCATCCTCGGTCTCGCCGTCGGCGCGGCCTCCTCGCTGACTCCGGCATATCTTGCCGAGCTTGCGCCGAAGGAACGTCGTGGATCGCTGTCCACGCTATTCCAGCTGATGATCACTTTCGGCATCCTGCTGGCATACGCGTCCAATCTCGGCTTCCTCGGCCACAATATCGCCGGCATCCGCGATTGGCGGTGGATGCTGGGGTCGGCGCTCGTGCCGGCGGCCCTGCTGCTGATCGGCGGCCTGCTGCTGCCGGAATCGCCGCGATATCTGGTGAGTCGAGGCAAGGATCGTGAGGCGTTCAAAGTACTTACCCTTATTCGCAAGGACGTCGATCAGACGCAGGTGCAGCTCGAGCTCGACGAGATCAAGGCCGTCGCCGCGCAGAACACCAAGGGCGGTGTCCGCGAGCTGTTCCGTATCGCCCGTCCTGCGCTCGTCGCCGCGATCGGCATCATGCTGTTCCAGCAGCTCGTCGGCATCAACTCCGTGATCTATTTCCTGCCGCAGGTGTTCATCAAAGGCTTCGGATTCCCCGAAAACCATGCCATCTGGGTGTCGGTCGGCATTGGCGTGGTCAACTTCGTGGCCACTATCGCGGCCACGCTTATCATGGACAAATTCCCCCGCAAGAAGCTGCTGATCTTCGGATCGGTGACGATGACCATCGCCCTCGCGGTGCTGGCCGTGCTTAACTTCACCGGCGATGTGGCCACGCTGGCCGTGCCGACCATGGTGCTGATCGCCTGCTATATCCTCGGCTTCGCGCTGTCATGGGGTCCGATCGCATGGGTGCTCATCGGCGAGATCTTCCCGTTGAGCGTGCGCGGCATCGGCAGCTCCTTCGGTTCCGCTGCCAACTGGCTGGGCAATTTCGTGGTCTCCCAGTTCTTCCTCATGCTGCTGGCCATGTTCGGCAACAACGTCGGCGGCCCGTTCACCATCTTTGGCGTGTTCTCCGCGCTGTCCATCCCGTTCGTGCTGCGTTTCGTGCCTGAGACCAAGGGCAAGTCGCTCGAACAGATCGAAGAGGAAATGGTCCGCCGCTGATACGGCGTCGCGGCATCGACGGCCATTGAATGGGGCGGGCACTCCGAAGGAGTATTCACCCCATTCACGTTATTCAACAGCGTTCGTATGAGAAGCGGCGGATTCGATCAAGGCATTCCCGGCTTTCCTCAAGCCATGGCATGCCGATGACGAACACATGCCCCAACGTCTCATGGCGGCGCGGCTTCGGGTCGAACAATTCAAAATCGGCGCCTTTGCGCGACAAGGCGGCGGCCAACGCCAGATTGTCGGCTTCAAGGAAATCGTCGCCGCAGGTGATGATGAGCAAGGGTGGCAGATCGACGTTGAACGCCAGACCCTCAGCGGTGAGGAACTTCGGATCGGCGGCTTCGAGCCCCGCAAAGAAATCGACGCCCAACATCTGCTCAAGACCGATACGGCGGTTCGGGTCATACCCGACCGTCAGCTTGCGGCCCATGGTCTCCAACGACGCCGAACTGTACGCGCCGCACACCGGAGCGGCACCCGCGAATCGGATGCCGGACGGCTTGTCGACGCCAAACGCAGCCGCGGCTTCCGCATTGTTTTCAATGGCCAAGGTCAGTAGCGTCAACGCGCCACCTGCGGAATCGCCGGTGAGGAACACCGCGTTCGGATTGACCGGATAATCGGCCATATGGGCTGCGATCCAACGCAATGCCGCTTGGATATCGGCCAATTGCCCACGCAAGTCGGTCTGCGGCGCCGGACGATAGTTCAATGAAAACACCGCGAAGCCCTGTTCCGCGAGATGCACGTTGAAATTCCGGTTCAGCTCCTTGTATCCGTAAGTGAATCCGCCGCCATGGATATCGATGTACACCGGCAGGGTGTGCCCACCGCGCAATACCGCGTCATGCGGCAGATACAGGTCGAGCAAATGGCCGCGGCACGCTCCCGCGGCCGTATCGTACCCGCCATCCGGCAGGTAGGCGAGGTCGGCGATTACATCGATGTCTTCCGGCGTGCTCCAGCGTTCGGAACGCGGCGTATCGATGGCGATCGCGCCAAATCGCATTCCCAGAATGCCCGGCAGCAGGTTCTCGGGAACCCCTTCGAGGTCGCCCGTGGTCTCCGTCCAACGTTCCGCGTTCCTGAGCATGTCCTCCGACAGGCCATATTCCGCAGCGAACTTCGCGCGGATGCGCTCCAAGTCCGTCATCCTTGCCGTCCTTTCCTCGACGTGCGTCGCCGATGCTCGTATCGATAGTTCGAGCTTGATTCCATTATCGTGCGATGTTCCGATGCGATGCTCCGATTCCGGCGAGCCAGGCTCCGATGACGGTTTTCGCAGCACCCGCAAACCAGTGGTATGTAACGGTATATATGTTGATTTTATTATGATTGCGACACGCCGAAAACGCATCTGTTGCATCGGCGTACGGTTCGTTTAAAATAAGTCGAGTTTGCGAATCCGAACAGGGGTTTCGGCAGGCGGCGGCATGCCGGTGACGGGACGCTCGACACACGACGGACGTGAATCGTGGCGGCAACGAATGGCCGCAACACCACAACCCAACAACAACCCAACCAAGACCCAAGCAAACAATTCGAAGGAACGCTACGTATGTATGTCGATCCGAAACGCAACCAGCAGGCGGGCAACCTTGCATGGATCCTGCCGTACTGCAAACCCGACCTGCCGCGCGTGGCCGGCGCGGTCGTACTGTTCTGCGTGAACAACACCATGGCCCTCACCATCCCCCTGCTGTCCGGACTGATTGTGGACCGCGTCATCACCCAAGGCCATGTGGACGAACTGACCCGACTATGCGTCATGATGCTCGTCTTCACCATCGTGCGCGTGGCCTCGCGCTACGGCTACCAGATGTGGATGGAACGCTTCGGACAAAACTCCGTATTCCGCTTGGTAAGCGACGAATACGAAAAGCTGCACGAGCTCGACTTCACCTACTTCAACCACACCCGCACCGGCGACATCATGAGCCGCATGACTTCCGACACGGACGCCATCCGCCATGCGCTAAGCTGGGTCAGCTATCAGGCGCTCGACTGCGTGGTCATGTTCATCGGCGCTCTCGCCATGATGTTCACCATCGACTGGCGTCTCGCCCTGGCGCTCGCCTGCGTCACGCCATTCCTCTTCATCCTGACGCGCGGACTGTCCTCGCATGCGCGGCCGCTGTTCTTCGCCATCCGCAATTCCCTAGCGGAAATGAACTCGATGGTCGAGGAAAACATCGAAGGCAACCGCGTGGTCAAAGCGTTCGTCCGCGAGCCGTACGAGACCAAGAAATTCGACGAGCGCAACGACGACTACATGCAGCGCAATATGGACCAGGCCTACAACAGCCGCAGATACATGCCATGGCTCGACGGCCTCGGCTTCTCCCTGCAGCTCATCACCTTGGGATTCGGCGGATTCCTGGTCATCACAGGCCATATGACCCTCGGCAACCTGGTGGCGTTCAACTCCTACCTGTGGATGATCGATGGTCCCGTGCGCCAATCCGGCTGGCTGATCAACGATTGGCAACGTTTCAACGCGTCCTGCATCAAGATTCGCAAACTGCTGACCTCGCAGTCGCGTATCCAAGAAAAGCCGGGCGCTGAGGAAAGCGTCAAGCAGGCAGTCGCTATCGTCAGCCAAGTCAACGGCCGGACCAACGGTGTCCATGAGGCCGGCAGCGCCACCGCAACGTCCACGAACTGCCCCGCACGCATCGCCGGCGACGTCGACTTCCAACATGTCAGCTTCGCCTTCCCCGACGATCCGGAAACCCCGATTCTCAAAGACATCGACTTCCACATCCCCGCCGGTTCAAAACTCGGCATCCTCGGCGAGACGGGCGCCGGCAAGTCAACGCTCGTCAATCTGATTTCGCGATTCTACGATCCGACCGCGGGACGCGTGCTCATCGACGGCATCGACGCGCGCGACTGGCCGCTCGCCACCCTGCGATCGCAGGTATGCATCGTCGCGCAGGACACGTTCCTGTTCTCCGACACCATCGGCGGCAACATCGGCTTCGGTGCCGGCGAACAGCGCGAATACGACGAAAAGTACATCCGCCGCATGGCCGCCATCGCCGGCGCGGACAACTTCATCCGCAGCATGCCGGAAGGCTACGATACCGTCGTCGGCGAACGCGGCGTCGGCCTGTCCGGCGGGCAGAAACAGCGACTGAGCCTGGCACGCGCGCTCGCTGACAACCCGTCGATCCTCATCATGGACGATACGACCAGCGCCGTGGACATGGAGACGGAAGCGGAAATCCAACAGCATCTGCGTGATTTGGACGAGAAGAAAACAATTGTGACGATCGCGCACCGCATCTCGTCAATCAAGGATTCCGACCTGATTCTCGTGCTCGAACATGGCCGCGTGGTGGAACGCGGCACCCACGACGACCTGGTGGCCGCGCATGGGCGATATTGGGAGATCTACCGCAAGCAGCTGGGCCTCGAAGCCGGCCGCGCACAGGGTTTTGACGACTAGAAAGGAGGATCATCATGGCAAAACGCAATACGTTCCGCGAGGATGAGGAACTTGAGGAGCAGATCAACCTGCATGACATCCTCCGCATCGGCGTCTATCTCAAGCCGTACATGGCACGCGTGGTCCGCATCCTCGCGGTCGTGGTGATGATGAGCTGCATCGCGGTGGTGGTGCCGTACCTGACGAAAGTCATGATCGACAGTGCGATCCCGACGAAAAACCTCACGCTGCTTGGCGAGCTGACCGCCTTGCTTGCGGTGCTGATCGTGATCTTCGAACTGGGATTGCGCTACCGTACCGTGGAGATCACGCGCGTCGGCCAGCTCATGCTCAAAGACATGCGCCGCGACCTGTTTACGCACATTCAGACGTTGCCGTTCAGCTATTTCGACTCGCGTCCGCATGGCAAAATCCTCATCCGCGTGGTCAACTATGTGAACACGCTTTCGGACACCCTGAGCTCCGGTCTGGTCAACGTGATTTCCGACGTGTTCACGTTCTTCATCACGCTAGTGGTCATGTTCGTCGTGGATTGGCGTCTCGCGCTGTACAGTCTCGCGTTGTTCCCGCTGCTCATCGCGTGGGTGCTGGGATTGCAGCATTTCCAGCGTCGCGCGTACCAGGTGCTATCCAATAAGCAGAGCAATCTCAACGCGTTCATCCACGAATCGATCGCCGGCGTGAAGACCACCCAGACGTTCGCGCGCGAGGACACGCAGTTCCGCACATTCCAGGAACAGCAGGGCGCTGTGCGTTCCGCGTGGATGCGTACGGTGCATATCCAGACGCTTATGTGGCCGGGCATCCAGACCATTTCCGTCATGACGATCGCGTTCATCTATTATGTGGGCGTCACCGGTTTCGGCGGTGTGGACGTGACCACGGGCGTGCTCATCGCGTTCGTCGGCTATGCGAACAACTTCTGGAACCCGGTAA
>OHBJ01002175.1_pt1 | contig 13307 bp, 17 predicted proteins | sample 1577241 | NCBI WGS metagenome assembly OHBJ01 (sample SAMEA3541594, study PRJEB24748) | human gut metagenome | biome: human gut; feature: human-associated habitat; material: faeces | place: China | collected 2012
CGGCGGTGGGCTCGTCGAAGATGAGGATCTCGTTGTCGCGGTAGAGCATCTTCAGAATCTCGGTGCGCTGCTGCATACCCACGGTGATGTCCTCGATCAGCGCGTCCGGGTCGATCTTCAGGCCGTATTTCTCGCTGAGCGCGATGACCTTCTCCCGGGCGTCCTTCTTCTGCAGGAAGCCGCATTTTGTGGGCTCCACGCCCATGATGATGTTGTCCAGCACGGTGAAGCATTCCACCAGCTTGAAGTGCTGGTGCACCATGCCGATACCCAGCGCGTTGGCGTCGTTGGGATCCTTGATGGATACCTCCACGCCGTCCTTCTTGATGATGCCCTCCTCGGCCTGATACAGACCGAACAGCACGCTCATCAGCGTGGATTTGCCCGCGCCGTTCTCACCCAGCAGGGCGTGGATCTCACCCTTCTTCAGCTGAAGCGTGATGTCGTCGTTGGCGATGATACCGGGAAACCGCTTTGTGATGTGCAGCATTTCGATTGCAAACGGTGTGTCCAAGTTTTCGCCCTCCCTTCCGTTTTATGGCCCGCCGCTTTTCGCATCCGCGGGGACGGAAACCACAATATAGATGATAGTAGTATACTATACTTTGTTCCATAAAGCAAAGACAAATTAGTGAAATCTGCCTGTTTCACCGCTGAATTTCATTCCCGGCACCGAAATGGAAAAAAGAAAGACCGCCGAAGCAAAAAAGAAAGACCGCCGAAGCGGTCAACTTGTCGGAAAGTCCCTGTGGACTTTCTCGCCAAGCTGAAAGCAAAATGGCAAAATAAATGCAGGATTTATTTTGCCATTTTGGTCGCTGCGGCGGGTGATTGAACGCGAAAGGGAACCCTGACGGTTCCCTTTCACACTATCCTTCCCTCCGGTACTTGTGACCGGGCAGATGTTCAACGGGCTGGACAAAAAGAAAGACCGCCGAAGCGGTCTTTCTTTATGACAGGTTAAGTACAGACTTACTTGATCTGACCCTGCTCGTCAACAGTGATCACGGTGGCGAAGTCCTTGGCAGCCTTGGTAATGTCGTTGCTGACGGTCAGAGTGCCGTCGAACATGGCCTTTACCAGAGCCTTGTAGTCGTCCTGAGTGAACGCGCCGTCAGCCCACTGGGTGGACTCCATGGGGATCTGGACGTAGTTCAGAGCGGGATCGTCAGCGGAGACCAGACCCAGAGTGGCGATCTTGCCGGCGTAGTTAGCCCAGTTGCCATTGATGATGACATCGGTCAGGGTGTCATAGGTGGCGGGATACAGACCCTTCATGGCGGAGGTCACGGTCAGAGCCTTGTAGCCGTCGATGGTAGCCTGATCAGCGCCCTCGCCGGCGGCGTAGTTGGCGATGACACCGGCCTGGTCAACGTCAACACCGATGACCTTGGCGCCCTCGACCTTCTTGGCAGCGTCCACAGCGGAGGTGTAGATACCGCCGCCGCAGGCGAACACGACCTGCGTGCCGCCGGCATACCAAGTATCCATCTTAGCGGTGATGTCAGCATCGCCGAAGAACTGACCGCCGTACACATAGTTGACCTTCACATCGGTCAGCTTCAGCTCGGCAGCGGCAGCATCAACGCCCTGCACAAAGCCGTAGCCATAGCGGACAACAGCGGGGACAGCCATGCCGCCCAGGAAGCCCAGGTTCTTGTAGCCCAGCTTCACAGCAGCGTAGCCGGCCATGTAGCCGCACAGCTCTTCCTGATAGATGGCGCAGTACACGTTGCTCATATCAACGTAGGTGGCCAGATCCCAGTTGTCGGGATTGTAGTCGTACTCCTCGCCCTTGGCGGCCACACCGGCCTCCAGCAGGTCGCCCTTGCCCACGTCCAGCGCGATGAACTTCACGTCCTTGTGCTGGGGAGCGGCCTCGACGATAGCGCCGCCGAAGGCGTAGCCGGGCATCACGATGACGTTGTAGCCCTCGTCAACAGCGCTCTCGATCATAGCCACACGGTCGGCGGTATTGTCGCCGGCGGGCTTGAAGTAGGAGAACTCGATCTTGTTGGCATCGGCAAACGCCTTGCAGGCCTCGTAGGTGGTCTGGTTGAAGGACTGGTCGGTGATATCACCGTAGTCGGTGATCATGGCGACCTTATAGGTCGTCTCGTTGGTGTCGCCCTGGTTGTCGTCGGTCTGGTTGTCGTCCTTCTTATCGCCGCAGGCGACCAGGGACAGAGCCATAACCAGAGCCAGGATCATAGCAAGAAACTTTTTCATAGTTATTCTACCTTCCTCATTTTTTTATTTTCACGCCTTGCGGCGGGAAAACCGGTATCTCGGCACGGGGAAGCTCCTCCCCCTGTGCCCTGTGCATTATAGCAGGGTTTTTCGCCTTTGGCAAGGGAAAAGCGCATTTTGCGGGCGAATTGTAAACAAATGTAATCAAAAATTTACACTTTGTTTCTACAAAACGCACAAATGTACCGCTCGCGGCGACAGCACAGCGGTCGTCCGCTGTGCTGCCGTGCAGGTGTTTATTTTTTCGCAGCCATCTTGACCGCCGCCTCCAGCGCGATCTTCATCATGTTGGTGAAGGTGGTCTGGCGCTCCTCGGGGGTCAGCTCCTCGCCGGTGATGAGGTTGTCGGAGATAGAGCAGATGGCCAGCGCCCGCTTGCCGGTATAGGCGGCGGTGCAGTACAGGCCGGCGGCCTCCATCTCCACGGCCATGACGCCCATCTTGGCAAAGCGCATGTTGCGGCCGGCGGCGTCATAGAACGTGTCGGAGGAGTACAGATTGCCCACGGGCATCTTGACGCCCAGCTCCCTGGCGCTCTCCACGGCGGCCATCAGCAGGTCGAAGTCGCAGATGGGGGCGAAGGTGCCGCCCAGCTCGTACTGGCTGGCAAAGTCGGAGTTGGTGCAGGCGCCCTGACCGGCCACCACGCTGCCCAGCTCCAGGTCGCCCTCGTGTTCTTCTGCGGATATCCGCGAATATCTTAAAGTTGATATCTGTCCATCGATACATTTTCATGATGACATTATCTTTATTATAATGTCTTTTGCGCGCCTTTTCAATACCGCTTTTCGGTGCTGTATTGCGCCTTTTCGCGCAGTAAATCGGCTTTGCAGCAGCTTTGCCGTATTTTTATTTGTTTCTTTCCAGCTCGCTGATCGTCGCCTCCAGCACCTGATTGATCTCCGTAAAGTTCATGTTCGGCACATAGAGCGCTTCCACCTGCATGTGCGCATGCTTCGCCTTTTCAAGGCATTGCACTGTCTTATCCAGCAGAATATCGAACTCCTCTGCCAGAGAAAGCAGGAAATCATCGTTTTGCGCCATGATCAGGCTGTTCATATAGTCGCTGACATCGAGCAGAATAATCTCCCGATCCTTACCGTCATCTTCTATGATTTCCCATGGTTCGAGCCGTTTCATCTCGCTGGAAACCAATAAAAAAAAGTGCTGTTCATAATGTCTTATGAATGGCACTTTTGCTATATTTGCAAATAAAAGTACATCGGGTACTATGCTGGGTACGTGATGAACAAAAGACCATAGGGAAGATAAAAGTAAATACAGAGTTATAAATCAAAGTAATATGAGAACTAAAAGTTTTTTAGGAATGCTTGGATTATTCCTGTTTGTGTTCAGTTTTATAAGTTGCGATAATGACGATGAACAAGGAAGAAAAATAACAGATTACAAAGAGTATATTCTTACCGTTGCATCGAAAAAAGTTCCGGGGGTAATGACTTCGGGTGGCAATAATTACCTAACAGACGTATATGCCATAAAAAAAGAGCAATCCAATGATTGGGTTTCCTTTGGTAGTATTAAAGGGTTTGATTTTGAAAAAGAATATGAGTATAAAATCAAGATTAGCGAAACGACCTTTTTAGATTATAGCATGGGAGAACCAACATGGACGGAATATGAACTACTTGAAACAATATCCAAAGAGAAAAAGGTTTCAGAAGATTTGCCTTTACATTTTATCCCTGAATGGTATTACGAAAATCAATTTATCCCCGAATACAGATTCGCAGTAGAAGCGGATAACAAAGAGGTAATCGAAGAAGATTTGAAAGCTAATTCTATCATGCCATTGGACTATCATTATTTGTTGTATAGAGGTGATAATAAATTAATGACATGGATTGCCATAAAAGACAACAACACAATGGTAAGTCCAAAATTTATTAAAAGCACAAATAAAAAATCCGAAGAACTTCCGGATTCTTATACTATGCTCCCCCCGAAAGGGAATGTAATGGGATGTGTAGAATGGACGTTCTTAGATGAGTATGGTAATGAAACAGATATCCCCTCGTTTGATGTTTTTGTTGGCTACTTTGAAAAATCAAGAAGCACAGAACCAACACCAAACACTGCTTATCTTTATAAAGACCTTACAGAGTATTACAAAAGCAAATATCCAGAAGCTGAAGTAAAAACAGTCGTGGTTTCTTATGATATTTCCATAAGATAATATAGAGCCTTCGAGCGGGATTTTCCGCTGGGGGCTTTTGGCATTTACACGTCATAATTGAATTGTCAATGAAAAAAATTATTCTATTGAGTTTCTTATATTTCCCTATAAGTATATTTGCGCAAAAAAAACTATTTTTCCATAACGGGAAGAACATTTGTAGAAGAATATATAGTTCCTAATCAAACAACAAAATCCCCCTTGAGTGCTGGTGCTTATATTCAAATTGAAGGAATGCCGGAACGTGGTTGGCTGGCAGATACAGAAGGGTATTTCAAAATAGATAGCCTACGAAAAGGGAAATATCATCTAACATTTTCATGTATTGGTCTTGAGCGTGTAGATACTGTAATTCTCATTAATGGCAACATAGATTTAAAGATTATATTACCAGACCTTAGTATTCATACACCACAATTAAGCCTAATTCTTTCACAAGAAGAAGAAAACAAAGTTCTGAAAGACAATTTTTGGGATAAATATGGACTTAAGGCATCGTGGTACACAAAAGAAAGTTTACGAGATAAATCACAGCGAATAACAATTTTAGGTTATTCCCACAGTGTAAAAAGAAATCAAATAATTTTCGACTATCTCGACAAGAAATACGGATATAGCTGGAGATTTGAAGCCCCCAAAGGAATAATAGGGTTAGACGAAACATTAGACACTTATGAACTTTTACAAAATGACAAAGCAGACAGCGCCCCTAACATTATAACCCGTGAATGGGATGAATGATTTTCTTTTTTCGCAAGTCGCCTTTGTAAAATAGCCGCCGATAGTTCGTACTTTCGGAAAAAGATATTATATTTGCAATTGAAAGAGTTATTTGACAGCATAGCAACGCAAAACGCTGAAATTCGCACGGTTGCTAAATCGTTACCTCTATTTCTCGAATAATTCGCTAAAAGTTTATTCTTCAATCGGTTAAGTCAAACCGATAAAAATCTAAAATAAAATATTCAAATTTCTTCAAATACATAAGCCGTATGTTTAACTGTTCGTGAGCAAAGGTAATGTTTACTGATTATGTATTATCAGAAAATGACAAGAGTGACATCAGACTTCATCAAACGTCACTAATTGTCATAAATAGTTTGATTATTATTGGGAAAGTAAGAAGTGTTCAGATGGAATAGGGGCGGATTAATTTATGGGATTGAATATAAGACTTGAATTTATAATTTATCATATAATAAACAAAAGTGGTATCCTTTCTATATTATATGATAAGTTACGCTATAATTCCAATAATTGTTCCGCTAATGGCGCATAATATTTTTGTACTTCTTCAGCTGTTGGAGTATGACCGCCAGGAAAGTGGTATGAATATTTATAATGCATTAAAAATAAAGGCTCATAGTGTGCTAGATGGTCATTCTCACCAAATATTCCCCATATATTTTCTTGGTTAGCTACCTGACAATTATCCCATTGATGCTGTTGAAGTTCTGCGAATTCATCAATCAATGTTTGGTTAATGACAAGCTGCTGATTTCCGTTAGCTCGTGGTGATTTGTATTCATGCGGACCAATACGTTCCATCAGGAAGCGTGTCATTTCGAAATGAGGATTTCCGAGTAAAGCAGGGATATTGTTTTTAGATGCTACTATCTGTGCCAAAAACGAGCCATTACTGTTTCCTACCAATATATCAGGTTGTTCTTGGTTGCACAATCTTTGGATAAAGTCGATAGCTTCCTGTGGATGCAGGGGTAAGTCTGGACTCAAGACTATTGCCTTACCGCTGAAATATTCTTTCAAGGCAAGAGCTGGGATACATGTACCTGATGCAAAGAAACCATGAAGGAAAAGAATTTTCTGTGCCATAATCAACAACCGCTTCCGTCAATATTACATGTTGCTCCTTCATTGATAGGACGTGAACGTAATCCGGCATCTTCTGGACTCAAAGTAACCGTACCGTCTTCCAATACAAAGCAAGGAATTCCAACGGCTCCAACACTTTTGGCTTCATTAAAGGCCGGATGATGATCTCTTAGTCTCAAGAATGCTTTCAAATCTCTTACGTGTTGACCAATATCGATGACTTCATATTGGTTATTACCTTTTACTTGCTCTTCTACATACGTACAATCTGGACAAGTTTTCATTCCATATATTTTTATCATAGCTGTAGTTATTCATTTAAAGACTCAATTTTCTTCAAAGATAGCGATTTTGTCAGATAAAGCAAACATAAAAACAGGTCATATCCGATAGATTTATCAGATATAACCTGTTAGTAGGTAAGATAAGAGCTATATTATTTCAACGAAATCTTATTCGCCGTCTCTCGCTTCTTGGAATTGACCAAATCAGCATAAATCTGTGTTGTCGAAACATTTTTGTGAGTAAGCATTTTCGATACAGTATAAATATCTGTGCCTAAAGAGATTTGTATGACGGCGTACGAATGACGGAAGCAGTGGAAGGTTATGTGTTTTTTGATTCCGGCTTCCGAAATCCATTGCTTGAGAGGCTGATTCGTCATAGCTCTGGTCAGTCCTTTGAATACGCGGCCTGAACCAGGGATACCACATAGTTCCAATGCTTCGTTACTAATGGGGAGAGTGGCTTCAGTTTCTGTCTTTTCCGTACAAATTCTGATGTAATAACCATTGTCAGGACCGACTTCAATATTATCCCATGTAAGCTGTAAAATATCGCTGATACGAAGACCGGTCATACAGGAGAATAATGAAGCTTGTTTCAGTACAGGAATCTTGCATGGTGTAGCGGCCAGTTTCTTAACTTCTGCTAATGTGAGATACTGCTTTTTGACTTCTTTCCATTCAATCTTGTCTATGAAGTCATTCAGATTTTCACGTGGCATCTTCTCTTGATAAGCTATTTTCAGTAATGCACGGAAAGTTGAAAAATAGCCAGCTGCCGAATTCCTCGAAACACTGATATTAGGATGACGGATCTGTTTACAGTTCAGTAGATACTGCCTAAACTTCTGGCAAAGCTCCACCGTTACATCGCCGAAAGTGCAATAGCCGTTTACAAACTTTTCAAAATGCTGGTAAACGCAGTCCCATTTGTGATACTTCAGTTTTGCTTTCTCACGAAAATAGGCAAGGAAGTCAGCTTTCATTTTGTGCTTATCAAGAAATCCAAATTCCTCATTAACGATTGCCTGTACTCTGATACAACGAATGGCTTCAGCCTTACTCAGCATTTCATTGTTGAAATCACGTTCAATCTCATTTTTAGGACGGGCATAGATATAAATGCCAAGATATTCCCTGCGACTCATTTTCATTGTGTACGGATTGCGAATAGCCGGATAATAGTCCAGGTAGAGAGAAATTCTGCCGTTACTGATAACTCTTTGTCTCAATGTTACGTTAGTACATGTAAGTGCCATAAGATTAATGTTTTTGGTTGATAAATTATTATTATCGGTACAAATTAAACTGGTGTTTTCTTGGTGAATACTCACACCAGGAAATAACTTATACCGGGATTATTCAATGATAGGATCTTCGAACAAATTATCGAGCTCAGCTTTGGATATAAGAGTATACTTTCCCTTCTTAATCTTGGGAATTTGATGATACTTGGTATAATGGTATAGCTGGTCTCTTGTTATTTTGAATTTTTCCATAGCCTCTTGAACTGTGTAGTATTTGGGTTCTTCAGCCTGACGTATTCCCTTTGCTATATCGAAGTGCTTTTTTGAATAATATACGGTAATACCAACTTTCTTTTTCGGAATAGCATTTTTATAAACAAAAGAGTATATAGCGTTAAGGCTCATTTGAAATTTGTCCTGAACTTCTTGCACACTGTACCATTCTGTAATGTCTGCATCTGGAGCCTTCGAGGAAAAATAAGCATCAACATGCTTTTTACTCCAGTAAGTCTTACCACGGTTGAATGTCTTTGGAATTTTATTCTTCTTAGACATAACAAAAATCCATGATTCACTTACAGAAAGTGTTATTAGATTTTTTCAGTTTGTAATATGCTGATATTTAGGTTGATTTTGCGACTCGTAAATACTTTGGGGGACAAACTGGGGACAAAAATTTACTGTCCAAAAGAAAAAAAGAGCAAATATAAGGTTTGTCCCTCGGTGTTTTTTACTGCTATTTTTTTTGTCCCTCGAAAAAGCTCTGTTCTCGTTATGCTATTCGAAACGCAATGCAAATATACAAAAGTTTAGTTTGGTTTTTGTATATCTTTCCAAGTTCTAAACTAAACAGCTTTTATAAGCCTCTCGCATCATTTATTTTTCTTTTGGCCAGCGAAAGCTATTAAGGTGGGAGTGCTACGTAGTCCTTCCTGCTTGGTTCTTTTCACCGATAGTTGCTGGAGCTTTATGCTTTGGTGGGTATGTCCTTGATTCCATCTTTCCCTGTTTTAGTCTTCAACTCGCTCCCTCGTTATTCCGCATACCCTCTTTCGGGCTACTTGATGTGAATTGTGTCGCAAAGGTACTCGTCATGCCTTTCTTGTCTGCAAGGTCTTCGCCTTTGGGTTCACGACAAAATCTCCACCTACTGCTTCACAGAGGTTGTATTTTGTTGTGAAACCTTGCATAAAGAGTCATGACACCTTTTGAGGCGACATAATTAAATCAAGCCCGAAAGTAGCTGATGCTACAGGAGGGAAAAAAGAAAATTCAAAGTTTAAGATTATGGCGAACTATGCAACAAACATTTTCCACGCAAGTACGGAATGCGAACAAGACCTCGCTAAAATAGAGGCTTTTTTGGACGACAATTTTAACGGTTTTGTCAATCGGTATAGCAACATAATAGATGCCGAGTTTTCCTCCCGCTGGGAGTACCCGGAAAAAGAAATCGACGGACTGGTAGCGTCGTTGGAAGCTAAAGAGAAAATCTATATCCGCATACTGACCTACGAGTTGGAAGACGAGTACGTGAGCTTTCGGATATTCTCGCAAGGCACATGGAACATTAAGTTATAACCTAAACAGAAACCGCCATGTATGAATATGAAGAACCAACCGATATAATCGGTTTGCATTGTACGCTGCTTACCCCATACAAAGGCTATACGGAAGGCACAATCGTGGGCGACTATGGTAACACCATAGTTGTCCGCCTTGAAAGCGGCAAAGAAATTTCAGAATATCGTGATGAAGTAATTATCTATGATTAGCAATAACAAACGTATGACACAGATAGCAACAAAATTCGTAAAATGGGACATTCCCGAACTGGCGACATTGCAGGGAGACAAGGTTTACAGATTACGAGTACGCTTGAACAATGGAGGCAAGTTAAACCGGGAAGAAAAGAACTGGATTACCCGTAACGTGTGGGAAAGCATCTATTTCAAACATGGAATTGCCTTGAGTGGTTATCATTTTGATTTTTCCGACGTTCTCAAACGGTATTTCGTCAAACAGTACGGAAACATTCACGAGTATTATGCCATTGACAAAACGGCATTACGTTCGATATTGCACGGCAGAATCGAGGATATTGTTGAAGTAACACATTAAAACATAGGACATGGGAAAATACAAATTTTATCAAGACCGTAAGGTTACAAGTTGGGAACGGGATTATTTCAGTGTAGAAGCGGACAGTTACGAAGAAGCCGTGGCTATCGTTCGCTCATGGAACTGTGAAGATGTATCGAACATCACCGACGACCGTCTGCATTATGACGAATGGGGTGGTGCATTGACCGACACTTCAGAATACATGCTTCCCGAAGAAAACGACGACAATCCGACAATGGAAATTTTCAGCGAAGACGGAGAATCAATAATAACCAATGTACCCGAAACACCGCAATCTTAAAATAGTCATGAATGTAACAATCGAGAATTTCTTTTGCCCCTATTGCGACGAAGTAATAGAAATTTATTTCCGGATAATCAATACCATTCTTTTTTCTGGTGATGAAAACGCATTGCGTATAGGCATTGAAAGTTTGAAGCAAAAAGTCCCGCTTGATGAGTATTTTGAATACGGCTATGGCGCACACCATTTTTGGGTATGCCAACGTCGGCCGAGCGACAAAAATAAAATCTTCGAGCACCGGATTATGATTGCCCGCTTCTGATGGAAATGTGCATACCGGCTGAAATGGAAGACAAAACCATTTCGGTCGGTTTCTCTTTTCTGCCGACGGGGTGCTGGCGCACCCGCTATCCTTTTATAATTCGGCTTAACGACTTTCTCCTTTTCTTTTGGCTGTGCCTTCTCCTTTTGTAACGGACGTCCATTCGCACAAGGGAACTGCCTCTCCGCTTTGATAATAAGGCAGGCTTCTGCCATTTTCCCCTTTGCCTTTTCCCCCAGATTTCTACAAGACCTGGATAGAGACGTCCACTACAGATACGGTTATACGCTCCTTTTGTCGGTTCTCGTTTGATAACCCTCTACGCAGCATTTGGTTGGTCTAACCGGCATATCATTTATTGCAACTTCCACTGGCAACAGACGGAATGCTTTCCTTACTCCTGTGTTCTTCCCGGCTTCCTGCCGTAACGTGCCTCCTGTTTGAGTTGGCAGGTGGAGCGACCTTTTGTGTCTACGGACCCGCTGCGATTTGTTGCGCCTCGTCTTTTTCGCGCTTGTTTTCTATTGAAGTCGTCATATCGTTTTCCGTTGCAAAGTTAGTGTGCAGATAGGGTACGCCCCGATAGGGCTTGACCAATGGCGTAGCTGCACAAATCTTCCTTTATCGAGCCTACGGTTTGGGGCTTCGCTCCAAAATAAAGAGTATTTATGCGCTATCCTTGGTGCACCCCTTTACTACACCTACTTTTTAGGCACCGTAAAACTGATTTATTAACTTCAAAAAACAATCGCAATGAAAAAGATCGAAAACAATTTCGCAGTAACCGGATTCGTAGCAAAGGACGCTGAAATCCACCAGTTCGCCACCGCAAGTGTAGCACGCTTTCCCTTGGCAATCAGCCGCCAGGAGAAAAACGGTGAGGAAACCAATCGCATATCCGCTTTGATGAATATGGAAGCGTGGCGCAAAAACGAAAATGCCGGGTCATTCGACCAGTTAACCAAAGGCACGCTGCTTACCGTAGAGGGGTATTTCAAGCCCGAAGAATGGGCCGACAAAGAGGGCGTGAAGCACAACCGCATCATGATGGTCGCCGTCAAGTTCTATCCGCCCGTCGAAAAGGAAGAAACTCCTGCGGAGCCGGCAAAGGAACCGAAAAAAGGCAAGAAGTAACTTCTGCCTTATTGAAAACAAAAGCGGTCTTCGGGCCGCTTTTGTTTTGCTCGTTACCGTAATGTTCCAAACCGTCCTTTTATACAGTCCATGTCTTGCATCCACCTTCCTCCGTGCATTGATTTTACTGTGCAAAGTTAAGGCGGGCGCGAACCTGCAAGGCGCTGTTCCATTCGGTCAACAACCATCAACTCACAAGCTCGTCAATACTTGTTAACCGAATGAAAATCGTCAGAGACTTTCCGCTTCCTCCTTGCATTGTTCTCTCTTTTCCGCCTTGGTATTCTGCACGTAAAATAGAATCCCGTCGGACGAGGTGGAAGCCACCGACAAGAGGGAGAAAAAGTCGAACATAAAAATTCAGAACGTATGAAACAGATGATTTGGTCGAGCGAGGACAGACTGGATGACGCAGCAAGAGTGCATTACCAAGATTTTCAGCGTGAAGTCATGGAAGACGAATCCTACAAGGTCAGCGACGAAGAGTGGGCAGATGAAGTCTATCACTGGCTGGACAACGAGCGAAGCAACCTGAACAGAGAAATCGAAGGCGTTATTATTGCCTTTGCCGTTATTGGTACTTGGCGAGGATCACGGAGAGGTTATCAGATAGTAGGGCACAATATTGCCGGCATATTGCAATCTCAATGCGACGAAGCCGAATGGTACGGCGACGGCTATAATATTCGCGGACGCATGATACATCATGACGGTACTAATTACGCCTTGTACCGAGTAGCCAAGGACAGGGACACCGCGGAACAGATAGCCGAAAAAATATACAACGACGAAATCGACGAGGCAGGATTCCGGCAGAGAACCCGTTCTCTTTATCCGTATGTGGCCGAGGTCTATGGCTGGAAAACAAGAAAGCGCAAGAGCAACTGATTGCCGTAAAATGAATGTCGCAGTACATTCTCAAAAGAAGGCTGCGGCATTTGTATTTTGGGCAACCAAAATACAAGTCTTCGGTCGGACAGTGCCTCGCGCATGAACTTCTCGTCGATTTCGGTGATCGTCATCGTTCGCCTTCCCTGTTGCAAATTCAAAACGATGCTATCATTACGACTCACGGAGAGATGGCAGAGCGGTTGAATGCGGCGGTCTTGAAAACCGTTGAGCGCGAGAGCGTTCCGGGGGTTCGAATCCCCCTCTCTCCGCCACTCTTAGTGACTCACCGGCGTCATGGTCCGCTCGAACAGCGCATCGACCACGTCGGCGATTTCGGATCGGCGCTCTAGTACGTGGCCCGATTCCCACCACATGGTAAAGAGCCGAATAATGCCGCCGGCGACAAACTCAGACGTCGTCTCGAGCGATACGGGCGCGAGCGCGTCCTCGTCAAGCGCACTCATCACGCGCCCGTGTATGGAGCGTGCGATGCGGTCGCAAATCATGCTGGTCAGCATACCCGACATACTGCTCGCCAAAATGTTATCCATGAGCTGCTCATGCGCCAGAATCAGATCCATAGCATCGGCGAACACTTCGTGGCGAAGCGCGCGTACGTCCTCGGCGCCCTCCGCGCCATCCGCATCGGCCCGCTTTTGCGGCAGGCCCGACATGAGTTCATCGATATAGAAGGCAAAGTAATCGTTTTTGTCGCGGAAGTGCTTGTAGAAAAAACACGCTGTATCGCGCACTTTTGAACGCACGCATCGACTGGCGAATGCTT
>OHBJ01002181.1_pt1 | contig 13293 bp, 11 predicted proteins | sample 1577241 | NCBI WGS metagenome assembly OHBJ01 (sample SAMEA3541594, study PRJEB24748) | human gut metagenome | biome: human gut; feature: human-associated habitat; material: faeces | place: China | collected 2012
TTATGATATGTGAGATTAATTCTTTCACTTACTATCGGTTTAATTTGATTACTTATTTTCCGAAATGCACAAATAGTTACTGTGCCTACTATAATAGCCACCCGGCCAAATTCGCACGGCAGCAAGCGTATCCGGATATGGGGCATATTGGGCCGATAACAGGAGTTCTCTTAAATGCCTTTCCACAACAAAATGACATAAACAGAGCCGACTTCGCAGTCGGCTCTGTTTATGTGTTTTCCATAATACTTATATTAACTAACCTAACATCATGAAACGATTTTCTTACTTCTTTGTCTTTATAACAAAGGGTGCGAAAAAAATGTTCAACCCACCTCTAATTTTTCATTTTTTAGCACAACCGCCCCATTACACCCCTCGCTCCATCTGCCTTACTACCGCAAATACTCCTCCAATAGTCCCCAGAGATACAGAAACAGTCGAGCACCGTAGCAAAGTCTGGCATTTTGTAAACGTAGCCGAGGCTTGCACCGGCATTCTAAGTCGGCATCTGTCCTTTTTGCTCTTAAAAAACCTGCAAAGGCTGAAAAAAAGCAAACAAGAAAACCCCGCCGGGGGCGGGGCCTTATGCGAGGGTTGTGTAGTTCGTTATATTATTTAGCTATCAGCTTAACGGTCTTCTGGCCGTTGTTGAGCAGGTAGACACCCGCCACGGGCAACGTAAAGGAACCGTCAGCGATTGTGGCGATGTTGCGGCCTGTGATGTCGAAGACCTTAACCGGTGTCTGGGAAGCTACAGTCAGTGTGCGGCCTATGAGGCTGTAAGAGAACTCAACATCGCTGCCTACACCGTTTATGCCTGATATGGTGTTGATTTCCAGTTTGGCGGGAATAGAAGAATCCTTCACATCACTACCTTCGGGAATAGTCAGTTTGAGTACTACCTTGCCTTCATAGTTGAATTTGAAGTTTGCAGGAGAGCAGAACCAAACGTCATTGTCGCCGACTGCAACATCCTCCGCACCTGCGCCGAAACTATAATCCCAAGTACCGTCCCATATTTTCCATTCGCCCTGAATGCCATTTTCAAGCGTCATGGTATAGGCGTCGTTATCCTGTATGAATCTGTAAGCTGCATCGGTGTCGCTCCAGGCACCGAAGTTTTCGCCCACAATGTAAAGGTCGCGGCCATAGCCGTTCTCGATGTCACCTTCAAGTGTAGTGGAAACCTGGAGGATAATGTTACCGGTAGCAGCATCACGTTCTATGTTGGTGAACTCTACCCCCATCTCTTTGCCCGTGCGGGTAGTGAAAGAGGGAACTGTCTCAACAGTGAAAGAGGTGTTGTTGCTGGTACCGGGGAAGCAGTCACCTTTTATAGTAGCCAGACGATAGTTGTTGTCAGCCTCTATGATGTCCACACGCTGGTGGGAAAGCGTGGTGTTCACCTGGTTGTATGTCCAGCTTTGTTTGGAGTAATCAATGCGCCATACGAGCATACCTGAATTGGGGATGTATTTATCCCATCCGGTCTGGTTGCGGGCTTCTATGAGCATGAACTCGTTACGGTTGGTTGTAGGAACGAGCCACGCCTGATTTGTCTCGATAGGTTCGAGCACAATCTGGCGTTCGCCGGTTCCGGAGAAGCGTTTGGGTTCGAGCCAGCCGAGTGAATAGCGCTCGAAGACGCCGTAGTTCGGCGGAGTGCGGCCGTTGTTGTTATAGGGGCCTCCGTCCATAGTGGACCATGTGCCGGGAGTAGGCTGGAGTTCGCCCGTGGTGCCGTAAATTTGATATCTCACGTCGTAGAGGTCAGGAAGACCCATCACATGGCTGAACTCGTGGCAGAAAGTACCTATGCCGTCGGCTTTCTTGGTGCCGTAGTCTATCTCGTTACTGCAGGCGTAGCGGTCGAGCTTCACGCCGTCAAGACTGAGATTTCTGGTATAGCTGAGATTGTAAGAGTGGGGCCAAATCGTGTTTGCATATCTTGCGGTCTGAGGGGTATCGGCCTCTCCGTAACCGGCGTAGAAGACATAGATATTGTCCACGATGCCGTCTCCATCGTTGTCATATTTCGAGAAGTCTACCTGGTCGTCGAGAAGCTCGCAGGCTTCGATTACCATCTCTTCGGGCGCCTTGTCGTTGCCGTAGACATCGTTGCCGCCGTAGTATGCCATGTTCTTCGACACTTTCACCGGGCCGTAAAGGTCGAACTTAGGCGTAAACTTGCCGTATGAGTTCTGTTCCATGAAGTCAATCACGGAACCGGTGGCGCCGTTAGTGGAGAACCCTTTCTGGTTGAGCATATTCTCGAAATACTCGTAAGCATTGGCAGTTGTGAATGGTGTGTCGTTAAACTCTACCAGAATAACGAGCACATTCGGCGAACCGGTGGAGGGGAACTCGTTGAAGAGGAGGTTTATTCCCTGCGAGTTTAGAGCCTTGGCAGGAGCCTGCTGGCGCTCATTGCTCACGGCCATTCTCTCGCGGCGCATGTTGCCCGCTTCAACATCGGTGGATTCAGCGAGCTGAAGCGCTGCCATCTTGTCAATGCTACGTAGGAACGAGCGGTCGTCTGCAGTGCGTTCGGCTACTGCTTTAGCACGGCGTCCAGTGGAGACTATGTTCTCGCCGTTAGCTGTTGCATAGTTAAGGTATCCTTGCTCGTCGAGAACAAGAATGTACCCGTCTTCGGAGAGTGTGCGGTGTGCGAACTCGTCGCCTACCTTATAAGTAGGAATCACCGAGCCGTCGGGTTGTTCGGTAAGAATTATCCCTTTTTTGGCCGGTTTGGCGTCGGCTGCCTGGGGCACTGCCAATGCCGCACCCAAAAAGAGGGCGCACATCGTTGTGCTGAGCAGTCCGCTTTTGCGAATGATGGTGTTGATTGCCATGTTCGGTCTTGTACTGTTAAATGATGCTATTATTTGGTTTAGATTTTAAGATACCCAAGGGAAAGCCGGCGGCTCAAAAGAGACTGCCTGCTCCTTTTGAACGGTTAAAATTAATAATTTATTGGCAAACCACCAAACATATTGGGGTAAAAAAAGAGTGGCCAAACGCGTTTTTAGCATTTTGCCACTATATTATATTTGTAAAAGGATATTATCGCCACCAGCGATTACTATTTGTCATTGCCGATATTTTACCATTCGTAACTGACGTTCACACCGAGCGCGTTCAGAGTGACGTTGTTGCGGCTGTTATACCAGTAGTTTGAGGTCAACAACTGGTAGGTGACACCGAAGTTCAGCGCCTGGCTCGTATTCTTGCTGCTGACGGGAACGCGGAGCCCCATCGAAGGTTTCAGGTAGAAGTATTCGTTGTTGGTAAGGAATCCGTCGCCGATGGCCACATAGTCCTTGCCTACAAGGAATGAACAACCTATACGCACATCTATGAAGAACGACGGGGAGGAGACGCCACCGATATTGAACCGGAAATCCGAGAAGAGTGGAATCATCGCCGAAGTCTTGGTGCTGGAATGGGTGGTATTGAAGTCGGCGGAAGGCTCCCACTGGCCCCAACCGTCGTTGGTGTGAGAAAACATCACATCCACACCGGCGCCGACGCCCATGAAGAACCAGTCGGAGTATTTGAACCCCTGTGTGGTGGAGAATTCGAGGAAGTCTGCCTTGTTGCTGCCCACGCCCTGCACGTAGGATGTTTCCACAAAACCTTTATAATTCAAGGAGCCTGAAAGGGCGGGCTGAATCAGCTGAGGCAGCTGGTTGGCAATCTGGTAATATTGAGCTGAGGCGGGGAGAGCTACGGCTGCCGCGGTGAGCATCACGAGTGTGAGGAGTTTGTTCATAACGATATCTTTTTATTTTATTAACAAACGTCGTGCCTAATAGTTAATACCTTCCGCCGAAATCGTAGATTCCGGCTTCTCTCTTGGAAATCATAGGGCTCATAGTACTCACAAAAATCCCGAAAATTAAGTCTCAGTCTTCGCAGGTCATTTCGCCGCGCAGGGAGCGTTCCATCTCGCTCTTCACCTCGTCGGTAGAGAGTCCCATGCCGAAGAGATACATCAGCTTGGTAATGGCAGCTTCAGAGGTGAGGTCGCGGCCGGAGATTACACCGGCGCGTGCCAGCTCGTAGCCTGTGAGGTAGCGCATGGGGTGTACCGATCCGTTGGAGCACTGCGTGATGTTGACGATTACCATTCCGCGGGTAACGGCTTCGGCAATGGCGTCGATAAACCATTTGTCCGTGGGACCGTTCCCGGCGCCGAAGGTTTTCAGCACCACACCCTTGATGCCCGGAGTGGCAAGCAGGTAGCGCACGGTGCTTTCGCTTATGCCGGGGAATAGGTCGAGGTAGAGCACGTTCGGGTCCATCTGGTAATGCACTTTCAGCGGGCCGGTGACGGGCTGGCGCCACAGAGCTTCTTTGGCATACTGAATGCCGAGGCCTATCTTGGCCAGGTGCGGGTAATTGTTTGATTTGAAGGCGTTGAAATTGTCGGCGCTGTATTTGGTGCTTCGGTTTCCGCGCCAGAGGTAGTTCTCGAAGAGGATGGCCACTTCACGCACTATATGGCGTCCGGTGCAGTCGCGCGCGGCAGCCACTTGCAGTGCTGTAATGAGGTTTTCCTCGCCGTCGGTGCGCACTTCTCCGATGGGGAGTTGCGAACCGGTGATGATTACAGGCTTGTCAAGGTTTTCGAGCATAAAACTCAGCGCCGAGGCGGTGTAAGCCATCGTGTCGGTGCCGTGAAGGATAACGAAACCGTCGTAGAGGTCGTAGTTACGGTCGATGTGTTGTGCAATTTCGGCCCAATGGCCCGGATTCATTGCCGAGGAATCGAGCGGGTCATGAAACTGGATATTGTCAATGTCGAAGTCAAGGAGCTTGATTTTGGGAACATTTTCAATCAGGTGGTCGAAATTGAAAGGTTGGAGCGCATGGGTAGTGGGATTCTCTATCATTCCGATAGTACCCCCTGTGTAAATCACAAGAATCTTGGTGCGAGGCATCAATGTGTCGTTCATGGTGCAATACGGTTGTTCGGCGCAAAGGTAACATATTGCAAGCAACTGTGCAAATTTTCAGGGAGAAAAATTGAGGCAAGGTTACACTTTTTTTATTTTTACGGCATCAAAGAGGCAAAATCCCCGGTCGTCATTGGCAAACCGGAGATTGTTTTTCTCTAAATTAGCCGACTGCGGACGCCTTAGTATGGCAGCTATCTTGCTAAAGGGAACTATATAGAATAATTTAGCTAACTGCCGGCAATGCATTGACTCGGCAGCGATAGCAGATTCACGATTCGAGATACCAGCTGGTAAGGCGCTCTATTCCTTCTTCTAGCTCTACGGTGTGGCGCCACCCGAGGTCGTGAATCTTAGTTACGTCGCAGAGTTTGCGCATTGTACCGTCGGGCTTGGTGTGATCCCACTCTATGCGGCCGTTATAGCCGGCCGATTTGGCGACGAATGCCGCCGTCTCGGCGATGGTATGCTCCACGCCGGAGCCGATGTTTATGTGGCAGTTACGCACTTCAGGGTCTCTGCCGCGCACGTCGTCGAAATCGATGTTTTCAAGCACGTAGACCGAAGCGTCGGCCATGTCACGGCTCCACAGGAACTCGCGAATCGGCGTTCCTGTACCCCAAAGACGCAACACTCCGGGAGTGATGCCATATTTCTCAAGAATGGCAACAATCTCGGCGTCAGTGGCTTTACCGTCGATTCCCTCCACCGGGCGGCGGTCTAAGTCGCGCCGTATCTCCTTCATGTTTCCCTCCATGAGGGCTTTGGCGAGATGCACCTTACGTATCATGGCCGGCAGCACATGGCTCGTCTCAAGGTTGAAGTTGTCGCCTGGTCCATAAAGGTTAGTCGGCATTACGGCTATGTAGTTGGTGCCATACTGAAGGTTGAAGCTCTCGCACATTTTCAGTCCGGCTATCTTGGCTATGGCATACGGCTCGTTAGTATATTCGAGGGGCGAGGTCAGAAGCGCGTCTTCTGTGATAGGCTGCGGCGCCTCGCGAGGATAGATGCACGTGCTGCCCAGGAAGAGAAGCTTCTTGACGGCGTGGCGGTAGCTCTCTCCTATCACGTTCTGCTGTATCTGGAGATTTTGCCAGATGAAGTCGGCGCGGTATTTCAGGTTTGCCATGATACCTCCCACGTGGGCGGCAGCAAGTACCACATACTCAGGCTTTTCACGGTCAAAAAATTCGCGCACGGCCACACCGTCAAGCAGGTCAAGTTCCTTGTGCGTGCGCCCGATGACGTTGGTATATCCGCGTTCGCGGAGCGATTCGGAGATGGCCGAGCCCACGAGGCCGCGGTGTCCGGCCACATAGATTTTCGCATCCTTAGCAATCATGGCAGTCATTTTTTACCAATTCCACATCTGAGGCCACCATGAGGCGCACCAGTTCCTCGAACGACGTCTTACGCGGGTTCCAGCCGAGGTTCCTGCGTGCCTTTTCGGGATTGCCGAGTAGCGTCTCCACTTCCGACGGACGGAAGAAGCGGGGGTCTACCTCCACCAAAACGCGCCCGGTGACGGTGTCTACGCCCTTCTCGTCGAGACCCTCACCTTCCCAGCGAAGGTCGATGCCCACGTGCCTGAAGGCCAGAGTGGTGAACTCGCGCACGGAGTGCTGTTCGCCGGTGGCGATGACGTAATCGTCGGGTTCGGGCTGTTGCAGTATGAGCCACATGCACTCCACGTAATCGCGGGCATAACCCCAGTCCCGCAGGGCGTTGAGGTTGCCGAGGTACAGCATGTCCTGCTTGCCGGCGGCTATGCGCGCGGCTGCAAGGGTGATTTTCCGGGTCACGAAGTTCTCGCCGCGGCGTTCGCTCTCGTGGTTGAAGAGGATGCCGTTTGAGGCGAACATGCCGTAACTCTGGCGGTAGTTTTTCGTTATCCAATAGCCGTAGAGTTTGGCGCACGAATAGGGGCTTTGCGGACGCATCGGGGTGGTTTCGGTCTGCGGCACTTCTGCCACCTTGCCGTAAAGCTCGCTGGTGGAGGCCTGATAGATGCGCGTCACCTTTTCGCGGCCGAGAATCCTCACGGCTTCAAGCAGGCGAAGCGTGCCTATGCCCACCACATCGGCGGTATATTCCGGCACCTCGAACGACACCTTGACGTGGCTCTGCGCCGCCAGGTTGTAGATCTCGTCGGGCTCCGTCTCCTTGATGATGCGGATGAGCGACGAGGAGTCGGTCATGTCGCCGTAGTGGAGGTGCAGGAGGCGCTTGCGGTGCATATCACGCACCCACTCGTCCAGATAAAGGTGCTCTATGCGGCCTGTGTTGAACGAGGAGCTTCGGCGCATCACGCCGTGCACCTCATACCCTTTTTCAAGTAGAAACTCGGCCAGATACGAGCCGTCCTGGCCGGTGATTCCGGTTATCAATGCTGTTTTCATACTTTATTAAAGTCTGAGTTTCAATTCGTTAAGTGAAGAAATAAGAGGCACATCGGTCTGCTCCTGCGGGTGTATGTTGCCCTTGCGGGCACGCAGGCACAGACATTCCCACCCGCGACTCCGCGGCACCGTGAAGTCGCGCACGGGATTGTCTCCTATATATATATAACGTGCGGGAGGGGGATAACGGTTTTCCACGGCGGCAAAATTGCCGGGTTCCGTCTTGCATGCGCCTGTTTCTTCGGAGATGAAGATGTCTTCGGGGAGAAAAAAGTCCGCTATTCCGAGGGCAAGGATTTTGGCGCGCTGCGTCAGCGAGCGGCCATCGGTAATCAGCACGCGGGGAACGCCGCGGCGTTCCAGCTCGCCCAATATCTCGATAGCGTCGGGCCAGAGAGTAAGCTTTTCTGGTTGCCACGAGCGGTAAAGCGACACAAGCGCAGGGATGCCGCCGGGATAATTCAGGCCGTTTGCCTCTATGTACACTTCGAGACTGTCGAAGGGATTCTCGCGGCGCGCCAACGCACGGGACATCAGCTGTTCCATGGCTTCGGCATGACCTTCAAACTGCGGTTGCGAGGCCACGAGGCGGTAAGCGCCAACGGCCCATTCCCGTTCCGAGAACAGTGTGTCGTCGAGATCGAAGGCCACTACTGTGCCGCCGTATTCCGCCCCCCCCGTCATAGCTCTTCGGTCCTTTCCTGTATGAACCACCGCGGGCGGCGCTTAACCTCTATATATATTTTTCCGATATATTCGCCGATAATTCCCACAGACATTAGCAGTATGGAGCCGAGGAACCACACCGAAAGCATGAGGGATGTCCACCCCTGGATGCTGTCGCCCCCGAAGTAGGAGATGAAGACGTAGAGGGCGACTGCCACGTCGAAGATAAGCAATACAAGCCCGACGATGAAGATGGCGCGTATGGGACGTGAGGTGAATGAGGTAATTCCGTCGAGGGCAAGGGAGACCATGCTACGGCCGGCATACTTGGAGTGTCCTGCCACACGTTCGGCGCGGTCGTATTCCACCACTGCGGTCTTTCCACCGAGCAAAGGCAACAGTCCGCGGAGATAAAGGTTAGCCTCGCCGTATTCCGCGAGGCGACGTAGCACCGTGTCCGACATCAGGCGGAAGTCACTGTGGTCGCGCACATTATCGGCGGCGAGTTTGCTTCGCACCGCATAAAAGGCACGCGCGCTCCATCGTTTGGAACGCGAATCTGTGTCACGCGAACGGCGCACGCCGTAAACAGTATCCGCTCCGCTGGCAAACTCACTGAGCATCATTGGGATAACCGAGGGGTCGTCCTGTAGGTCGGCGTCGAGGGTAATCGCGGCGTCGCAACGGTCGGCCACCTCTTCGAGCCCTGCCATCAGAGCCGTCTGCTGACCACAGTTTCGTGCCAGCCGCAGCCCGGTGATGCGCGGCGTCAGCGATGCGCCGCCGGTAATTATGCTCCACGTGGCGTCGGTGCTCCCGTCGTCCACGCACAAGATGGTGCTGTCTGCCGACACCTTCCCTTCGGTAGATAGGCGGTCGAGTAGCGCCGTCAGCCGACGCAGCGTCTGCGGCAACGCGTCTGCCTCGTTGTAGCAAGGCAATACCAAAAATATTTTAGGCCGGTTCCGTTCCATATTTTGCCACAAAGTTAGTCATTATTTCGCGAACAGCCAAGATTCCGGGACGGTTCATCAAATAATCAGCGGTGTTCGTCATATTTATTGCTTTATATTTGCGCAAATAAGAGATTTTTTACTAAATTTGCAACGTAAACGGAACGGGAAACCGCACCAAAAGAAAGCAGAACCGACCAAAAACTCATAAATCTACCGAAAAATGTCAACGAGCCGCATCTTTCCGATATACACCTTCTTTTGGGAATGCACACTGCGCTGCAACCTCGAGTGCCGCCACTGCGGCAGCGACTGCATGAAACGCTCGGAAAGCCACGACATGCCGTTCGCCGACATTGAACCGGTGCTCCGCTCCATCCGCTCACACCAGCCCAGTACACGCTGCGTGGTGCACACCATAGGTGGCGAACCCCTGGTGCGCAAGGACCTTCCGCAATGCGGACGCAAGATTACAGAGATGGGATTCCTGTGGGGGACGGTATCGAACGCGATGCTGCTCGACGGTCCCATGATGCGTGAACTTTCAAAAGCCGGACTGCGCTCGCTGGCGGTAGACCTCGACGGCCTGCGTCCCGAGCACGACTGGCTACGACGCCAGCCCGGAAGCTTCGACAAGGTCTTCGACGCCATCACCCACATACGCCGCGCCCCACACCTCACCTGGGACGTCATCACCTGCGTCAACCCTCGCAACATCGACTCCCTGCCGGAGCTGAAACGCCTCCTGACAGAGGCCGGAGTGCCGCAGTGGCGCTGCTTCACCATCGCCCCTATGGGACGCGCAAAGGACGAACTCGGGCTGCAACTCTCTGCCGACCAGGTACACCAGCTCATGGAGTTCATCGTCGAAACGCGCCACGAGGACAAGATCAACCTCAGCTTCTCGTGCGAAGGCTATCTGGGCGACTACGAAAAGCGCGTCCGCAGCTACGGCTACAACTGCCAGGCGGGCATCTCATGCGCCTCAGTGCGAGAGAACGGAGACATCTCCGGTTGCCTCTCCATCCGCTCCCATTACACGCAGGGCAACATCTACCGCGACGATTTCTGGGACGTATGGGTTAACCGCTTCAAGCCATTCCGCACCTTCGACTGGCGCCGCAACGGAAACTGCCGTGACTGCGAAGCTTTCCTCAAATGCAAAGGCGGACCCATGCACCTACGCGATGACGAAGGAAACCTCATGCTCTGCAATTACCAACGATTATTCAAACAAAACAAATAACATAGAAACTCAGAAAGTTATGAACGACGACACCTACAACATGATGAGCCACAAAGCTCCTAAGAGCCCCAGAAAAGGTGACAACCAGGCCGCTAAAATAGCCGCGGTAGCCGGCGGAGCAGCCATACTCGGCGCCGGTGCCGCTTACGCGGCAACACACCTTCCCGGTGAAAAAGAGCCCAACAACCACGAGGAAGAACATAAAGAGGAAGAACCGAAGGCTGAGGGACACCACGAACCCACCACAGTGATTGAACACCACTACCACCCCGCTCCCGTACATGTTGTTGAGCCCACTGACCTTTCAGAAGAGCCGGAAATCGACTCCATCATAGACACCATAGACAACGAAGACGGCGACCAGCCCGGAGTAAACCTCGGCACAGTCAATATGATTCCGCCTAACATCTTCGGCTCAGAGCCTGTGACAATCGTAGATCCCGGCGCCGACCCCGGTTATGAACCCGGTAATGAGCCCGGCATAAATCCCGGCGCCGACCCCGGTTATGAACCCGGTAATGAACCCGGCATAAATCCCAGTGCCGACCCCGGTTTCAATCCCGGGGGAAACCCCTCTGGTCCTGCCGTGTTACCGACCAACATCTACGGCCCGGAACCGATTCCCGAACCCGATCCCTTCCCCATCATGGAATATGCAGGCCCGGATCCCGGTCCGGAACCTTGGGAAGACGACATCATTACGGACATCGACGTCGATATGGACATCGACGCTGAAACAGACATCGTTGACTTCTAAAGGATTCCACCTATTATAGATATAATTATCGCCATCCACCTCGGCCGCTATCCGGGCGTCCGGGGTGGTTGAACACGCTTATGGAATCTGCCCGTTTTCTTATCTGCCAACCGACTGAATTACACCTGTCTTAATAATGGCTCATTAATTTTTCTCACACTATGCTGCGTCCTCTCTTCGCTGTGACTACCTCGCTCCCCGACTGACGTCAATCATCACTTTCAATACCATATACTATACATGAAACTTAAATACGGACTTCTTCTGGCAATAGCGGCGGCCGCCGGGGTAGCTTCTTACAGCATACGCCCGGCGGGAACCCCGGCGCCGCAAATCTCTTACTACGAAGATGAAGAGGAAGCCATCTCGCCAGAAGTCTACGACTTCCACTGCGACCAAGACACCGTAGACATCACCCGAATGCTCTCGGAACTGAAACAATATGCCGATGAGCCGATGGGCAAACTCCTGTGCCGAGCCGCCGAGTTGCTGGAGGGACGGCCCTACGTGGCCAATACCCTCGGCTATGACGACAAAGCGCTGGTTATCAACGTACACGGGCTCGACTGCGTCACATTCGTGGAATCCTGCTATGCGCTTGCCAACACGGTGCGTTCCGGCTCCGGCGAGTGGCGCGACTATGCCCGAAGCATCGAGAATATACGATACCGCCGCGGGCGACGCGTGGACTACGCCTCGCGCCTCCACTATGCCACCGACTGGTTCGGCGACAACATCTACCGCGGCAACATCACCGACATTACCCCCACCATCCTGTGCCACCGCTCCGTGCTCAAGACGCTCGACTTCATGACGAAGCACCCGGAGTCGTACCCGGCCTTCAAGGATAAGGAGCAACTGCAGAAATGCCGCGACCTGGAGATGGGATTCCGCTCAATGAAGATTCCCTACATCCCCAAATCGGCCGCCGGCGAAAAAGCTGTGGTCGATGCGCTCGAAGACGGCGATATGATAAGTTTCGTCTCCAACAAAGAGGGCCTCGACTCGAGCCATGTGGCGCTACTGCGCAAACGCGATGGCAAACTCTACATGATGCACGCCTCCATGAAAAAAGGGAAAGTCACCTTCGAGACCGCTCCGCTATCAGACTATTTCAGATATTACAAGAAGGATTCCCCCGGCTTCCGGGTGGTCCGCTTTAAATAACGCAAGTGTCTCCCTCCAAAATATGGGAGACACTTAAAACGCACCGAATATGCCACAGCCGCTCCTCTCTTTCATAATTACTATACGGCCGCACCAGCGTGTGTTGCGCCGTTGCATCTCCGCAATCACGTCGCAGACTTTCACCAACTTCGAGGTGATAGTCTCCGACCTTTCGGACCACGGTTACCGGAAGGTGATGATAAAGCGTCTCTGCCCCGGGCTCGACAACGTGAAGTATGTATCGACACACCCTGAGATTTCTCTGTGGGAACAACTGCGTCTTTGCATCGGCAACGCCTCCGGGAAATACATTATCTTCATCGATACCGATTCGTGGCTCGACAATGAAACTGCTGAAACTCTCGTCGCAGCCATGGAGGAACGCAACATCGACCTTGCCGAAATGCAGACGCGCTATCGCGAAAGCGTGCTTAAAAAACGCGGCGCTGAAATGACGCAAGAGGTTTCGGAACTCAGCGATACCATCATCTCGGGACATGAACTCCGGCAATACATCCGCTTCATCGGCGATGGCAGCTATCTCAACCCACGGATTTACAACAAGATATACCGCCACGAACTCTTCTCGGAAGCGTTCGCCATCCCCTTCCCCGGTAAGGCCGGTTGCCAGGAATTGCTCAACATACAGTATATGCGCGCGGCACGGTCGATGCTATTCCTCTCCTACGCCGGGTTGAACTACAACCGCACGTCGGCCGACTGCCGCCCGGACTATCGTTCGCTCGAAGACGCCAAGCACACGTATACCTACAAGCTGCTCTGCAACCAGGACCGCTCGTGCGCCGCCACGGAGTTTCTCGACCGCCTGCAACGACATATGCGCCACCTGATACAGGAGCAAGGATGGACACGCGAAGCCGCAAAATTCTTCCTCGACCGCGAACTGAAAGACCAGCGCTACCGCGAAGCGGGCCTCTCCCAAACCGCCGACGAGATAGTAGCCTCCATCCCGCAGCGCAGCCTCGGCCAGACCCTCCGTCTGATTCTCAAATCCTCCTGAACCGCTGCCGGTTAGCTATGTAAGGCTTAGCTAAGAAAGCTACTTGAGCTTAAGTAGGGTTTACTGAATAATACATAACATGCTGTATAACATAAAATTAAAGGTTTCAAAAGCTTG
>OHBJ01002196.1_pt1 | contig 13256 bp, 14 predicted proteins | sample 1577241 | NCBI WGS metagenome assembly OHBJ01 (sample SAMEA3541594, study PRJEB24748) | human gut metagenome | biome: human gut; feature: human-associated habitat; material: faeces | place: China | collected 2012
CCGTCATTTTGTCGGTGAACTACGGGTGAGCGAGTGTGACAGCTATACGGACTACCACGACTACCGTATAGAGAGAGCCGTGATTTTAGGCTTTTCCACCCATACACGAAACCTCTTTTCCGAAATGCGTAAATATGCCGCCAATTTTGAGGGAACGGCTTATTTGGCAGAGAATGACAAGGAATACGAACACCGTGAAAATTACAGCATGGGGGGCGGTATGTATTTGGAACGCAACAAGTATAGCGGTTGGACGATTTCAAAAAGAACGGATTTACGACCTTGAAAAGTTTATAGAACGATACACCCACACTGCAGGGGACGAAGCCAACATTTATCTGAAAGCACCTCTAAAGGAAAGCGCAGCGAAACAGCCGACAACATTCGCAGATCTTTCAACGCTCAATCTTGAAACCGTGGAATACAGCGAAAAGGTGATAGGCGTATTCGGGGACACCAAGCTGATAAAAGATGTCTTGAAAGGCTTGAACGATCTGTTTTCTGTACGAACTTCATCTACAACGGTGAAAGGTGTGCGGGATGGATATACAGCAGGAAGCAGAAAGTACGTGAGACACTCGCAATGTATGCCAACGCATAGGGACGAAAAAGGCAGGGCGGTTTGTTCCACCCTACCTATCAAAATTAATTCAATCAATATCAACCCATTAAAATTTATAGTTATGAAAACGAACAAGAATGCACGGAAGAACAACAAAGTTCAGAAATTAGAGAAAGAAACGGCAGTGAAAGTAACCGCTTTGGCAATCATCCCCAAACCGATGATATTACTTTAACCGCAAAACGTACCCACAACTGCCGAAGCGGTGGGGCAAACCATGCCCAAGACACCGCTTGCAACGGCAACGGCTGAAATAGACCTTGATATCACAGCCGTACACCCAAGTGCGGATAATCACCGCAAGACGTTCAATGACACATCCTTGCAGGAACTTGCGGACAGCATTCGGGAAATGGGGTCTTACAAACCATTGCCGTACGTCCACGCACGGCAGGCGGTTACGAAATCATCTACGGCGAACGCCGTTACCGTGCCTCACTGCTTGCAGGAGCAAAGACGATAAAGGCAACCATATACGACCATATAACGGACGATGAAGCGGAGGACATGTCACTGAGCGAGAACTTACAGCGTGAGCAGGTATGCCCCACCGAGGAAGCGAGAGCCTTCAAACGCCTGCTTGAAAAGGGCAGGTACGATATGTACTCACTCGTCAGCCGCTTCGGACGGAGCGAGAAGTATATCTATACACGTTTGAAACTGAACGAATTGTATGCGCCTATCGGTGAACTGCTGGATAACGGGACAATCACCGTCAGTGTGGCCGAGGAAATAAGCACCTATGAAGCCAACATCCAAAGGGACGTGTACGAGAACCACCTGAAGCAGGGCAATAGGGACGATTGGAGCGGTTACACGCTCAATCTGTTCAAGAAACATTTTGAGAAATATTACACAACCGACCTTGAACAATACAAGTTCGACAAGACGGAATGCAAGGCGTGTGCACACAACGCAGCCAACTACAACCTTTTTGCCGAACATAACGGGTGCGGACATTGTACCAACCGCAAATGTCTGGAAGCCAAGAACGCAGCGCATGTGGCAAAGGAAACGGAGAAACTGTTGAGATCCGACCCGAAGCTGGTAATCGCCCGACCTTATTACGGAAGCCGTAACGACACGGCACTCCAAAAATTGGACAAGAAAGGGCATGAAATCAAAGAACTCGATTACAACGTATCGGCAAGGGAATTCCCCAAAGCACCCGAAGCACCGCAAAAGGAGCAGTTCTCCGAACCGACAGAGTATGAACAAGCGGTACAGACCTTTGAACAGAAAAACGAGGAATACGCCCAAAAGGTGGAAGAACTCAACCGTAAAAAGGAAGAGGGCAGGATAAAGACCTACGTCAAAGTGGGACAGACAGAACCCGAACTTTGCTATGTGGAGATAAACAGGAAGGAAACCGCCCCCGTTACCATTGAGACATTGCAGGAGCGGGACAAGCGTTTCAAACAACTCTCCACCGAGAAGATTGTTGCCGATACAAAAAAGATAGTCCGTGAGAATGACTATCCCGAAAGTCCGTTTACGCAATACGAGGATGGAATGCTTTATTTCATCATGCTGACCAAACTGCAAAGGAAGCATTATCCGCTTTGCGGCATCAAAGACCAGCCAATACCGTTGGACGAGAAACAGCGGATGAAGATTGTAGCCAAACTGACGGACGCACAAAGGACGGTCATCAAACGTGATTTCATCATCCACTCCCTCTGCGAGGACGGCTACGGAGACAATAACGCATCCAAGCTCTTGAGGGACTTCGCAAACATGCACTTCCCCGACCAGTACGGACTTGCCAAAGCCACCCACGAGGAAGAATATCAGAAAAGGCACGAACGTTTGGGAGAGAGGATAAAGGAGATGAAGAAAGCGGAAAAGGCGGCAGCGAAAAAGGATGAAAAGCAAAAAGTTTCCCCTGCATTGCCCCATGATGATAAGGCCGCTTGAATGTATAGTATTGAAAGGTGAAAAATTTCACCTTTCAATACCCGATCCGATTTTTTATGTAACCCTATAAGATTGTAACATTATGGAGAAAGAAGAAATGATTGATACCATCAAACAATTTGCGTGTTCTTTGGCAGAAAAGGGACTGACAGACAAGTACGGGAAATTGCCCGAACAACTGATGACTGAAAGAGGAACATATCGTTCAAAATATCAGGATGAATTTAACAAGCTATACGATAAATACGAAGACAGGCTTATCCGTTTATCGGGAAAGAATGCGGATGAACTGTTCGTATGTGAGTGACTATTTTATGTGCCGGGACTATTATCCGGCACATATTTTTTCCGTATTGAAAGAACAAAGGGCGGACGACCCCACCCACACCGCCACCGTAATTATCATCCCAACCGTGAATATATGAAATACATAAGAATCTCCCCGAATGTGGAATACTCCACAGACATGGATTTTTTCCTTGAGAACCAAATACTCTGTATTGTGGACAAGGAAGGCACGAAGTTTTGCAGTCTGATAGAAAACAGACTGTTCATGCGTTCCAAGAACCGCCGCATCAGCAAACGGATGCAGGAGCACATCATGCGTGAAATCCATAGTGACATCCGCCGTCTGTGCTATGGCGGAGAACCGGTGGACTGACCTGCCACACCCCACACCTGACAAGTGACCGTATTAAAAAGTCGGGCTATCCCATAAGGATGGCCCGACTTTTAATATTCTTACGCAGTTGAATAGAATATCAAGAAAGTTATAAGATTAGAAATGGTTGAATGATAACATATAAGAGCAGCCTTTAGCTGTTTAGTCAGGCAGACAGGTCTCTGTCCACTTATCTGTTTTAGGGGGCGTAAAATAAACTGTGTCATGCGCTATTTTCCTTTTAAACTCATCGGTCGGGGATCGGCCAGCGCCAAGGGGGTGCACCAGCACTCCCGACGAGCGTAAAATTACAACAACTTAAATCTATCACCAAACTTTATCGCCAATTGTTGCGCTATAGTCCCCCAATTAGCCAGTGGCATAGTCCATTTCTTGCGTATGTTGCGATAAGCGAGGTAGACAAGCTTCTCAAGGGCGGTATCATTAGGGAATACGCCCTTGTTTTTTGTAACTTTCCGTACTTGGCGATGATAGCCCTCGACAGTATTGGTAGTATATATCATGCGTCGTATATCCGGTGTAAACTGGAAGTATTCAGTAAGCCTTTCCCAGTTGTCCTGCCACGACTTGATGACAATCGGATATTTCTCACCCCATTTCTCATCCAGATTAAGAAGCTCTGTTTCTGCGGCTTCTTTACTTACAGCGCCATAGACATGTTTCAGGTCTTTCATGAACTCTTTTTGATGCTTGCTGCCGACATACTTGACGGAGTTACGTATCTGATGGACGATACAGAGTTGGACGATGGTATTGGGGAACACGCTTTGGATGGCATCGGGGAAGCCTTTCAAACCATCGACACAAGCTACGAGGATGTCACAAACGCCACGGTTCTGTAAATCGGTCAACACATTCAGCCAAAAGTTTGCGCCCTCATTTTTAGAGATATACATACCAAGCAAATCCTTACGCCCTTCCTTGTCTATAGCCAAGACATTGTAAATGGCACGGCTGACGGCACAACCCCTGTCATCCATTACCTTGTAATGAATAGCGTCAAGCCAGACTATCGGATAAACCGGCTCCAGACTTCGGGAACGCCATGCCTTTATTTCCGGAAGTACACGGTCGGTGATGGAACTTATTGTCTCGGCAGATACACGGTTGCCCAAGTTCTCTTCCATCCAGTCGCTTATCTCACGTGTGCTGTTGCCCAAGGCGTAAAGACCGATGATGCGGTCTGCAACACTCTCGGCAAGAACGGTCTCACACTTCTTTATAAACTGAGGATCGAACGTAGCATTGCGGTCACGAGGAGTAGATACGGTCACTTCACCCATGCAGGTCTGCACTTGCTTGCGCATCTTCCCGTTACGACGATTGCCACTCATACGCTCATCCTCGGAAAGATGGGCATCCATCTCTCCTTCTAAGGCCGCGTTTAAAATACTCTCCAACAACGGGGCAAAAGCTCCCTCCTTGCCTAACAAGGGTTTACCTGCCTTAAGCTGCTCGATGGCCTTGTTCTTGATACTTTCAAAATCAAATTCTTCACTCATAAAAAAACTGTGTTAGCAAAGTTAATAATTTATTGGTTTGCTTTGCTGACACAGTTTAAATTACAGCCTCCTGTTTTGTTTGATAGCTATTTAGCTACAAAGCTATCTGTCTATTTAGCTATTTAGCTATCCGGTTACCTATGTAAGCATCCGCTTAATAATCCGTTCTCCTATTCATCTATCCGAACATCTGTTTGCCTATACATCATTATATATGTATGGCTGTATAAGCGGATAGGTAGCCTTATGAACGCTTGCCTGAAAACATACTTAATCGAATGGCTGTTCAAAAAGAAAACTACCCGGACATTTATTCGGATAACCGTTTTTTCATCTATCCGAATAAGTAGCCGAATGACTATCCGGCTGCAAATAAACCTCAAGAGAGCTATTCATGATTCCAAAGTCATTTATTGGCGGTTGTTGGCGGGAACTGCTATAATGCTCGGACAGAAAAAACTATCTACCTTTGTCGCCGGGAGAACGCAGCCCGTTCTCGAAAGAGAACGTAAGACAAATACTTCAGACCCTTAATCCGGCCGGGCCGGATTTTAATATGCGTCAACATATAGCGAGGTGTACTTTGAGGCCCTCACTTGAAGTTCAGGCCCTCAAAGTCTCGCCCGAAAGGTCTTTCGGGGACGGCGGTTCTCCCAAGTCGAACCTTTTAAAATATTCATGTCATGAAGAAAAGAATGCTTGTCAGAAACGGAGCGGGGCACAAAGTGCTCGCTGACCCACGGGTGCATCGCCACTCTGTGCGGTTGAGCAGTGAGGAAAATGAAAAATTCCTCACGATGTTTGAACAATCGGGTATGAAGAACAAGGCCGAATTTATCTTCGCCCGTATCTTCGGTTGAGAGTTCAAGGTAGTGAAGATTGACAAGGAAGCGCAGGAATACTACGCCCAGCTCACCGCTTTCTATCAGCAGTTCCGACGCATCGGGAATAACTATAACCAATGTGTAAAGACTATCCATACCATTTATGGGGAGAAGAAATCGCTTGCGTTTCTCTACAAACTTGCCGAAGAAACCCGTAAACTGGAAGAAGTATGCAAGCAGGTCATTGAACTTACAAAGCGATACGAAAAGGAGTATCTCACTAAAAAGGAATAACGGCATGGTACCGAATATCACATCGGGCAGTTCATTTTACAGAGTAATTGCCTATAATAAAATAAAGGTGGACGACGGTACGGCAAAGGTATTGTGACACCCGAAAATAGCGGCAGGCACTTCCGGCAATGTGTTGATTGAAAACTGCGTGCAGGCTTCGAGCCTTATATCGCACTCAACTCGCACGTTAGGAAATCGGTTATCCACATCTCCCTGAATCCATCTCTAAAAGACATTCTTTCGGAAAAACAGATGACCGTATTGGTACAGGAGTTCATTGTGGAAACCAGCCCTATATCGTATGGCTACATAAAGAAATAGACTGCACTCGGGAGCTGCGCAAGCTCCACTTCCGTAGATTGCCGCAAAGAGCCGTTTATCAAGAAAGGACAAAGGCATGGGCAGCCCCCTCGGACAAGTCCTACTTTGCCTGCCCATGCTTTTGTCTATCAGTTTCTCAAAAGAAAATATGTACAAAACTACGGCACTTAGAAATAAATGCCGTATATTTGTACATATAAAGCAAGAATAATATGGATGATAAATTGAGACTTCTGATAGAGCAACACGGAGGATATATCACCCGTAAGGAGATTATCGGCAACCGTTACCTGTATTACCGGCTGCTGGAAGCCGTGAAATCGGGTGAGATAATCCGTCTGAAACCGGGCGTGTACTGCATGGAGGATGCAATGGCAGAAACCATGATTGACCTTGAAAAGATAGTACCCGACGGGGTGTTGTGCCTTTACTCCGCATGGGCACACTACAGGCTGACCACACAGATACCGCAAGGTTTCTACGTTGCCATACCGAGAAAACAAAAGATAACGTTGCCCGACTATCCGCCCATCATACTTAATTATTGGGACCGTTCCATCTATGGCGTAGGCATTGTGCGTCAGCAGATAGATGGTTTTGCGATACCCATTTACGACATGGAAAAATCGGTCTGTGACGCCATCCGTTACCGGAACAAAATCGGGATTGACGTCAGTTCCGAAATATTGAAAAACTACCTGTCACGCAAGGAACGTAATATAACCCGGCTAACTGCTTATGCCAAATCCATGCGGATAGCCGGAATACTCAACAAATATCTGGAAATCCAACTATGACAAAAGAATCGAAAGACTACGGCAAGTCCGTAAAGGCGAAGCTCCTGAATATGTCGAAAGTGGAAGGACTGCCTTACCAGCCGTTATTGATACGCTATGTACAGGAACGCCTTCTATACCGCCTTGCACAGAGCAAGTACAAGAACCGTTTTTACCTGAAAGGAGGTGCATTACTCTATGCCCATGAACAGTTGAAGGCACGGCCTACACTGGATATAGATTTTCTCGGAAGCAGCATCAACAACGACAAAAAGATTATTGAAGAGGCTTTCTCCGAAATATGCAGCATATCCTGCAAGGAAGACGGAACCGTCTTTGATACGGATAGCATCGAAACGGAAGAAATCAATGAAAACCGTATCTATAAAGGCATACGGCTGCACGTAATGGCACGGCTCGATACCGCCCGTCAGAAAATAGCCATGGACATCGGTTTCGGTGACGTTATCACTCCCGAACCACAGGAACTGGAATATCCTCTGTTGCTGGACGGACTGCCCGCCGTCAGTATCATGGCTTACTCACTGGAAACGGTAGTGGCAGAGAAGTTTCAGGCGATGATTGAACTGTCGGAAAACAACAGCCGCATGAAGGACTTCTATGACCTTTATACCTTATTATATAATAATACACTGGATAGCGACATGCTGGAGAAAGCCATCCACGCCACCCTGAAGAACAGGGGAACCGTATATGAAGAGAACCATCCCTTGTTCAGTGATGATTTTCCCAAGAATCTCCGGTTTCAAATGTTATGGAAAGGTTTCATAAAGAAAATCGGAAAGGCGGAACCGGATTTTGAAACGGCGGTCAGTCTGATAAAAGAAAGGTTATTCCCCTATTGGGAGAAGTACAAGGAACAATAAACAGCGTTACAACTATGGCAATGAATAAATCTCAGATAGAGAAATGGATAATAGCTCAGAAAAGGCACCGATTATCGGATGCTCATATACAAATGGCGTGGGAGCTCGGATTGAATCCTGACAAATTGGGAAAGATTGACAAGCACAAACAGGAACTGTGGAAAGCTCCGCTACCACAATTTATTGAAGAAAAATATTTCAAACGCTTCAAAAAGGACGCCCCCGAAGTGGTGAAACCATTGAAGCAAATTCTGAAAGAACTGGAAATAAAGAGGAAGTAAAAAAAGAAAATGAAGAAGTCAGATTAAAATAATCTAAGATTGACTGTTTTCCATCCTGTTTTATTATGTTAGTATCCTTAATTATTCATACTTTTGTATGAGAATGTATCCTATAAAATAATATACTTATGCCTTATATACCAAGTGAAGGATTGCGTTGGAGTGGAGTACTTAAAAGTATTGCCAAAGCAGTGAATTTATTGCAACCTCTCTTCGAGGCTTTTACAAATAGTCTTGAGGCTATTGATATGCGTAAAAAGAGCGGAGAAGAATTTGCACCCTACATTCGATTGGATTTTTATTTTAATAGTACTATAAATAATGAAAATGACGGTTTGGTACGCCTTGTTATAACTGATAATGGCATAGGGTTTGATAACCAAAACTTTTCTCGTCTTCAAATTTTTAAAGATGATACAAAAGGCTACAATAATCGAGGCTCTGGGCGAATTCAATTTATTCATTTTTTTAGAACTGCGACTTATGAAAGTATATATAAGCAAGATAACATTTGTAAGTATAGACGATTTGTCTTGTCTAAGGCAAATCCATTCTTAGAACATAATACAATTTTATCTATTGAGGAAGAAAGAGAAGAGAATTTTGATACTGAAATTAAAACAAGATTGGTCCTTGACGAATTAAGAGAAAAGTCTGATATCAAATTCTATAACAACCAAAGCATACAGGACATAAAAGACCATTTGTTAAACCATTATATACTATACTTTTGTGTTAATAGAGATTCTTTGCCGCAGATTTCCATTAACTATTATCATGGTACAAATATTATTGCCACTAGAACAATTACAGTAGAAGATGTACCAACTGTATCACATGAAGATGAAACAATTCATATACCGATTAGTAAAATATCATCTGATATGAAAAGGGTTGAGTCTCTAAATGAAAATATTGATGTTAGAATTAAATCATACAAACTTTCGCAAGGACAGCTGAAGAAAAATGCAGTGAAAGTTACATGTAAAGGAGAAGTTGTTGACTCTGTCAAAATAAAGTTGGGATGTTTACCTTCAGACATGCAGATAGACTCCTCTCATTTCCTTTTCTTATTATCTAGTTCATATTTTGATGAACATGTGGGGGATACTCGTGACACTTTGGAAATCTTAAATAAAACTGAATTTAAGAAAAGAGCAAAACAATTTGGCTTTATTGAACCACAAATAGTACTTGATGATTTGGAAGCGAAAGTTAGCGATAAGGCAGGTGAAATGTATGAAGAAATTGCATCACAGCAAGAAGTTCATGAAAAGCAGTTAGCAACATTGAAGCAAACTTATCTATTATCAGATGCTGCATTATCAGATGCTGAGATTAATGACAGTGTAGAAGATATTCTAAGAAAGGCATATACCTATGATGCTAGATTAGTGGCCGAACGTGACGCGGCATATCATTCAAAATTAGAAGAACTGAATGGTTTAGATACCCGTTCTCCAACATATAAAGAAGACTTACAAAATTTGGTGAATGATTTGACAAGGACAATTCCATTACAGGACAAAGAAACTTTATCTCGGTATGTTACACATCGTAGATTAGTTCTTGATTTGATGTCTAAAATTCTTAATAAAGTCACCGATTCTCAAAATATAGAAGGATGTAGAAACGAAGATGAAAAGTTAATACATAATTTATTATTTACACAGCATTCAGAAGATACAGGCAATAGTGATTTGTGGATGCTTAATGAGGATTATCTTTATTATAAAGGATATTCCGAACATCGTCTTAACCAGATAGAGATAGATAGCAAAAAACTTTTTCGAGAAGAAATAACAGAGGAAGAAGAACGATACTTAACTTCATTAGGCGAAGACCGGCGTATAAAGCGACCAGACATATTATTGTTTCCTGCTGAACGTAAATGTATTATTGTTGAATTAAAAACCCCGGATACAAACTTGTCTTTACATCTAAATCAAATAAATAAATACGCTTATTTTCTCCGTAATTTCACATCAAACGATTTTGTAATAGATACATTTTATGGTTATCTTATTGGAGAAGCTTTGGAATATAGAGATGTTAGAGGTGCTGATGGGCGTTTTAAGTTTGATCCTAAATTTAATTTTATGTATTTACCTAATGCTCCCGTTGTTTTTGAAGATGATCCTACAGGAAAACAAGATGGAAGTTTGTATATGGAGGTTCTAACTTATTCCGTTATCTTAGAGAGAGCAGAGCGTAGAAACGAGGCTTTTACGACAAAATTGTTTCCGAAGTTAAAGAATGAAAAAGAAACAATTCAAGAAAACGTTGTAGATAGTAATGATGAAACAGATTTATTTAGTTAGCTCTCTCTTATATAAAGTGTAGATGTCAATGAGTGTAAATGTTAAAATAATCAAACACCTAATTCTGCTATCCTTTGTATTTATGGCAGCAACTTATGCCGTATTTTTAAATATGGAAGGAGGATATATTATTTTACAATCTAAGTGGGTTTCAAATAATTTACTTTTTGCAATATTCAGTGGTGTATTTGCTAGCATATTAGTTGTTGTATTAAATGAAACACGACAATATTTGATAAATAAAAGGAGTACGCAAGATATCCTTTTCTCTCAATTTGCAACTCTCTATAGTCAACTCTTAATTATGCAAAACAATATGAGAAAATCTATTGAACAACATGACGAAATTATTACTGATACACTTCTGGAACAGTCCTCTTCAATTAGTAAAATGTGTATTGAAAATATTTCTAATGTAGATTATGCAACATTCTGTCCACAAAATAAAATACAAAAAATGATTCAACGTTTTAGACTTGTACACAAGTCTGAATTTATCTTATATTTGAACAATTGTGGATATTTAAAAATTGCAATTGTAGAAGACCAAATGCTTAACATAAAAACATTTGGTCATCAAGAGACTATTACCTCTCAATCACTTAATACTGGTAAAACTGTTATCAAACTACAAAAAGGTATTGTACCATTATTGCTTGTTGTGAATCAATATTTGGAATTATTAGATAATAGTGTTTCCAATAGATATAAATGGGTGTCTGTCAGGGATAATATGCAAGCATATCATAATAATTATACCTTTATATCTTTAAAGGACTTTTTAAGTAAAGAAGACGAACCTTAAATGTCTGTATCTTGAAAAGATAAGTACATAAAGAAGATTTTCAAATGTCAATATTTTATCTTTTAGATATTCTTTCCGTCTTTCCAATGCCATAGATTGATACACGAAGCTAATGTCAGTTTCCACGAATCCATTAACTGCATCATCACATAAGTTTTTAACAGCAGGAAAAATAATTTCTCTATAGTTATTCACTTTGGCAAGTATGGTACTAAACATATGGGGTGTTTGTTCAATCGGTGCAGTTCTTCTATTATTCATAACGACCTTATTTTTATTGTTTATGGTGCAATATTACGGAGATATTATAAGGCCATTGGTTACTCAACCGTTGAGCAACCGCCCCAAAAAGACAGGAAACACCAATTTAGGACAAAAAAATAGCCGGAAGCAATTTCCGGCCATTCTGAAAGGAACAAGCATCTGACTATTATGCCTGTTAATGGATAAAATGTTAATACACAAATATATATATAAATAATCCCTATAAATTGGGATATATTCCAAACAAAGCCTATATTTGTATATGAGTTATTTGAAACTATGCAAAGCAGTGTAACCAAAAGCAGGACTTTTGCTACCAAATCGTTACCTGCATCTTTTAAATACTGTAATCTCCTTCTGATTTACAGTAAATTACAACAAAATACCAAGTTTCAACTAATGAAACATCAACTCTGTATATAGCTACATTCAACAAATAGCACTACCTCCCCAAGCTATTCAGCTATTCTGACGGATCTAAAACAAGATTCGTTACAGAGTTTTATACCCCTATTATCAATTCATACAGATTATGCACCATCCCCAAACCGATAAGTGCATAAGCATGGTGTATACATTAAGTTAAACAATGAATTATACATATAGACAAATATGGCTCATCAACTTTCCCATAATGATGAGCGTTTTAATGGAGCAATTAATCAATATTACCGATGCCGTCTTTCTGGGCCATGTCGGTGAAGTGGAACTTGGCGCATCTGCCTTAGCAGGAATATATTATCTGGTAACTTATATGCTAGGCTTCGGTTTCAGCATAGGGCTGCAAGTCATGATTGCCTGCAGGAATGGAGAACAGAACTATGCCGAGACAGGACGTACCTTCTTTCATGTTTCAGCTGATACTTCTATTGATTCTTCTACAGCCTCTATAGTTTCCTCTGAAACAACATCTGCCACTTCTGTATTAACGACAGACTTTTCTGATTCCACAAGCACCTCCTCTTTTTCCTCCTCTTCGGAATTATCCTCCACCTGTGTATCTTCTAACACGGTTTCATCATTCAATACCACAGTCTCAAAGTGAGAAAAAGGCTTGTTTATCAAGTCCTTCAAGGCAGGTTCCGGAGCAAATGAAACTTTTGTATGCCCCTGTATTTCAAATCGTTCCCCTGTATTTATATTTACGCTCTCACGACTCTCTACATCAATCAGTTTAAATGTGCCCAAGCCTCTAATCTTTACATACTTATCATTCTCCAGCGATTCTTCAATCAACTGAAAAAACTCTTTCACGAAGCTCTCGGCATCCGCCTTATCCATGCCATGTTTTTCTGCGAGCAATTCTATTAAATTCTGTATATTCAGCTTCTCATTCATATTTATGGAAGATTACTTGAGTAAAAGAAGATTACTTAAATTTATCTTTCAGAGCCGTGCTGGGTCTGTATGTTAATACTAATTTAGGTGGAACCAACATGCGTAATTTGGTTGTAGGATTGATAGTGATACGCTCCGCTTTCTTCTTTACCTCGAACGTACCGAAACTTTGTACAGAAATGGCATTTCCTTCTTGCAACTGTTGCGTCATATCCGACAGCAAAGATGCAATCAGTTCGGATGTGTCCTTTATGGTATATCCCAATCTTCGTGACAATTCTGAAGTAAATTCTTTATTATTCAAAATCCAGCTATTTTTATAAAGTTCGGTGCTATATTAGCAAAACTTCCGCACATACACAAATTCTTCAGGAAAATTATTTATTCTTTCTGAGCTGATATGCGCCGAAGATTCCGCCATA
>OHBJ01002198.1_pt1 | contig 13249 bp, 14 predicted proteins | sample 1577241 | NCBI WGS metagenome assembly OHBJ01 (sample SAMEA3541594, study PRJEB24748) | human gut metagenome | biome: human gut; feature: human-associated habitat; material: faeces | place: China | collected 2012
GTAAGCAACACTCCTAAAAAAGCGCTCTGTAGGAGCAAATGGTTTATTGATTGTGGTTGGCGAGAGTTACCTCAAAGACTTATGGCTTTTAGGTCAATCCCACACCTTTTTGCTACTGAGCCAAGGAAACATTGATCCGAAATGCATATACTCAGATGTGCTAACACAAACAATATCTTAAAATGATACAAAAAAATCAGAGATACCAACATGATACCTCTGATTAAATTCTGTACTCAGGCTATTTAAACCCGCAAGACTTCATTACTTAAGATTACTTAAGCAATGTATCCGGGTCAAGGTTCTTACCTTCAATATCCTTGAAGTATTTGTAAGTGCCAACCTTCAACTCCATAGTAGCAGCCTCATCAGCAACGATGATAGCCTTTTCGTGAAGTTGCAATGCAGTAATAGTCCACATTTGAGAAACAGCACCTTCAACACCTTGCTGCAAAGCGCGAGCCTTGTTGTAACCGTTAACGATGATTAGAACGCTCTTAGCCGACATGATAGTGCCAACGCCTACTGTCAAAGCAGTTTCCGGAACTTGGCTGATATCACCGCCGAAGAAACGAGAGTTAGCAATCTTTGTGTCAAGAGTAAGGGTTTTCATTCTTGTTCTAGATGTCAAAGATGAACCCGGCTCGTTGAAAGCAATGTGTCCGTCAGGACCAACACCGCCAAGGAACAAGTCAATACCGCCGTAAGAAGCAATTTTAGCCTCATATCTTGCACATTCAGCAATTGGGTCTTCTGCATTGCCGTTCAAGATGTTAACGTTTTCCTTTTTGATGTTGATGTGGCTGAAGAAATTTGTCCACATGAATGTATGATAACTTTCTGTGTGGTCTTGTGGCAAGTTGCAATATTCGTCCATGTTGAATGTTACAACATTTTCAAAACTTACTTTTCCAGCCCTATTCAACTCAATTAGTTTCTTGTACATGCCAAGAGGAGAACTACCAGTAGGGCATCCCAAAACGAAAGGTTTTTCTGCTGTTGGGTTTGCTTCGTTAATTCTTGAAGCGACATAGTTCGCAGCCCATTGCGATACTCTGTCATAATCCGGTTCTATAATTAAACGCATAATATTATGTATTAGAATTCTTTTGCAAATTTACCAATTAATTTTGTATTTTCAGAATTAAACTTTACCTTTGTGAAGTAAATACTCAATACTTAAAATAAAAAATAATATTAATTCAAAAATAATGTTAATTAGTATTTTTGAGTTAAAAATTTAAATATATCTTTGCAATACCAATTATAGAAGGAGCAAAGTCATGTATTTCAATCAATATTAATATTAGAAAAGAAAAGTATGGCGAACAATCTCCGTACTAATTTGTTATATAGTTGGAATTTGAAACGATTATAAAGCAACAACAACAAATAAGTGAATCATAGGTTAAGGAATCCGACGGATCGAGAGATTAGTCGGATTATTTTTTACCTTGACCTTCACTCCGTAACATTTAATAAACCTGCAATCAACTCGCCTACCCAATGGGCACATACAAAATAGAAGGTGACCTAAAAGACACAAAAGCCTTAAGGTCACCTTTTTTTATCATTATCACTCGTAAATTATCTAACAACTACCTTTGTAGCCACGCCATCAACAAGTACGATATACATTCCTGCCGGAACACTCACAACCTCGCTGCCTGTTGTAACCAATGCTCCGCTATATGAATATACGGCAAACTGACCAGCAACGCCCTCAACACGGATTTCACCTTGACCGCCATAAACCTTAGCAGTAGCCTTCTCGACGCCCTCAACGCCTGATGGATTCTCGTCAAATGAATCAAGTTTCCTTATACAAACTGTACCAGAACCACCTTGATTCTCATTTTCAAAAAATTTGATTTGATAGACAGTATAGCTCACACCTTGCTCTGGCTCTGTAACAAAGCAAGATTTAGAGCCCTTCTTTGCCTCGAAAGTAGCCTGTTCTTGCGGAGCATTATCATTGCCATTAAATCCCCAACTGTATTGATAGTCATTAGGGTCATCAACCGGCTTATCATAGATTCTCCAATAGCATTTTCCATCTTCCGACGCCCCCATAACTATATGACCATAAAAAACGTTTTTGTCAAATTCTTCATCAAAACGCTCTACAAGAACAGAACCAGTTGGTTTGTCAAAATCCCAATTCTTTTTACCCGCTATTTTGTCCCCATAAATATATTTTGCACGAGAACATTCATAAGACATATAATAATTTCCACCTTCTTTTTTTGTGATCGTAATCTTATTAATATATCTTGATTCCGGCAAATTAAAACCCGAATCGCCACCATTCACCAACGGAAGTTCCTTTTTGTCATCCATTATTATAGTGTTTGGAGAAAACCAGCGATCACCATTTTCACACTCAACAATCTTAAAGCGATTATTATTGTTGCCCTCGCTAACCCAATAAAAAACACCCAAATCAGTTAAAACCCAAGTATCAGGAGTGTCACCCGGTTTGAAAGTGTACTTGTTAACAGTCACTTCATCTACTTGGTTTAACCAATTGTTAACAGAACCACGAAATTGGAAAATTTCTGCATTAGCCGAAGTGAAAATCATTGCCACAAAGAGGGCAACTGAACTCAATAAAATTTTTTTCATAGGTTATTGTAATTAATTTATCAGATTCTAAGTATTTTAAAGCACTGCAAATGTACAACAATAATCAAACAATTATTCAAAACCAAACAATAAAATTTCATTCTTAACCAAGATTAACACGCAAGGAGCAAATCAACCCACCACTAAACGCTTAATTACTGATTATCAGCGAATTAGAAAAACCTCACAGTAAGAACCCTCTATTTAACCCTTTTCATCCATAAGTACCCGTAGAATAAAAAATAGAGAGACTTGCGCCTCTCTATCTACAGCAATCATTGCTGATTGCCGTTGTGTCGTCATCCATCCATTCGATATTCACATACTTCTTTTCTGTCAACGACGTAGGGAAATTTAGACTAAATGATTAAGGTTGAAGTGTAAATTTTTGTTCTTATCTTTCTTCAAAGGCCAAAGTTATATCAAAAAAATTTAATACCAAAAGTTTTAGACATAAAATATTCGAATTTCACAAAATTTTAACTGAATTAACTCTAAAAAAGACACAATACACGCATTTTCTGGCTTTCCGAACCTGCCAGCACTGACCTTATAAAAAAAACAGGCTGCCGACCTAAGCCGAACAACCCGTTAAGAACTCAGCATTTAAAATATGCTATATTTTAGCCTTGCCTTTATCTAACTATCAACTTAAAGACAGAGTTTCCAACCTTAAGCAAATAAACGCCAGCATAAGGCACTGACAAGCTACTTTGACCTGCAACTCCAGAAACACTTTCAACCAATCTACCTTCAATATTATAAAGTTCAATTAATGAATAATCTTTTAGTGTTACAGTAACTGTTTTTCCGCTCACTAAAACTTGCACATCATCAGCAATTGGAAGTTCTTCTACACTACCAGCATTCTGAACGCGTACAATTTCAGACGGATTTGATTGTTCCTTCTGTTCATAGTCGTTAGTGCGAACACCAACCACATCATAACCATATTCATAACCTTCCTTTAGGTCTTTAAATACGTATGAAGTAACGTTTCCGTCATTAATTTCAGCCAATTCACCCAAGAAAGTCATTACAGTACCAGCCTTAACTTCTTGTGATATTGTAACTTCTTCAATCAAGAATTGCTGCATTTTGTTTTCCTCAAAACTTAAAGTCATTCCATCAGCACCGTCAGTCATTTCCCAAGTGTCTTCAAGGATGCCATTTTCATTAAAAGGCAACGTCTTATGTATATTTAAGTTATCAGGATTGCCGTCACCATCCGTATCAATCAAATAACCGACACGATAAACAGACAGATAATTGCCAGCCTTTCCGCGCGCCTTGATAGAAATTTTGTACTTACCGCCTTGACCTGCAAGATTCATCTTTGGAGAGTACACATAAGACAAATTCATTGGGAACCTGCCAGCAGAAGCGCCCATCATACCTGGAGCCATAATGATATTATTTCCTGTCCATCCTGGATTGTCAGTAATATCATCTGGATTTGTCACCCTTACAGGACTTTCAACAGAACCTTCAGTTGCCTTGCTGAAACTTTCAGAAACAACAGGCATATCACCGTCCTCCTGAACTCTTACAAACTGATAATTCTGCACGAGGTAACCAGTAGCCTTTGGAAGACGCTCCCAGTTTGCTGTATAAGCGGTTTTACTAACGCTTGTAGCCTTTGTTGCAGTAGGTGTAAGGAATCCGTCAACTTTGATTATATTTGACACTGCAGACAGTTTTCCGTCTTTCTCTCCTTGTACATAATACCAATATTTCTTTTCCGCATCAAGATTATCCACCTTATGGCTCAAGCCTTCAACTGCGTGCTGCTCCATTACATATAACGGCTTGTCATAAGTATATGACAATGATTCCAAAAGGAGTGCTCCAACATTTCTGTCTCCTTCTGTTACAAGACTTATCTTAACAGTGCCCACGTCAACAGGTTGGCTACTCAACGCATCCTTCATATTCAACGACTGCTGAGAAGCAAAATACAACGCCTCTATTTGACCGCCGGCAATACTCAAACCGTCACAGTCATAATAGTCAATCTTAAAGATTGAAGAATTTTCTTTTGTAATCCCTTCAGCATTAACAAGGTTAGCGTTGATAGTAAAATCTTTCAGATTACTTCCAACAATCAGAGTTGTGCTGACATAATCTCCGTCGGCATCAAGCATCAGACGGTTGCTTTTCCCGTCATAGGCAATATCAGCCTTGCCAAAATCACTCACTGAAACGACCCATCCTGCCGGATAGTTAGGATTGTTTTGGTCGATTTTCCCATCTGTTGAATTGATTCCTCTGAAGTTTTCTGTGACAAGCACATTTTCTCCAGTTTCAAAAACACTCAAACGAGTATTAGAACCTTCTCCTACCAAATCCCAATTTGCAACAAACGAATCACCTGTATAGTCTGAATAATACATAGCAACAGGAGCGTCCTGCGCATTGGCTATCCCTGCAGACAAGAGGGAACAGACTAATAAAACCTTTTTGTCCATTTTTTTCATCGATACAATCTGTTTAATTCCAAAACAACTTCGGTATAAGTATTAGAGCCTGTACCGAAGTTGTGTGTTATAAAAATTTTCTGAAAAATTATTTTCTTAATGACCATTCAAAACCATCCTTTGTATCCTTAACGTCAAAACCAATTTCCTGGATTTTGTCGCGGATAAGGTCAGAAGTAGCCCAGTCCTTTTTCGCCTTAGCCTCTTTTCTCAATTCGAGCAAAAGGTCAACCGCTTTTTCAAACGGTTCAAGAGAAGAACTTGACTCTCCTTCCAAAAGATCAGTCTTGATACCAAGAATATCAACAAGGAAAGTTGAGAACACGCTTTTCAGTTCGTCAATGTCTGCTTGATTTAGTTTCTCCAAGCCGTCGTTAACTGAGTTGATAATACGGCAAGCGTCGAAAAGTCGCGCAATAACTATTGGAGTGTTTAAATCATCGTTCAGTGCGTCATAGCATTTCTGACGGATATCTGCAACGGATACTGTTGATACTTCTGAAGCCTTCAATCCTTGCAAGCGTCGCCATCCCTCCAGCATTCTGTCGAGAGCCTTCTCTGCCGCCTTTAATGCCTCGTTGGAGAAGTCAACAGTACCGCGGTAATGAGCCTGCAAAATAAAAAAGCGGATAGTCATTGGTGAATATGCCTGCTCCAATTTCGGGTGGCTACCTGTGAAGAACTCGTCAAGAGTAATGAAGTTTCCGTATGATTTGCCCATCTTCTGACCGTTGATGGTAATCATATTGTTATGCATCCAGTAATGGACTGTCTCATGTCCGTTGTGGGCAACCGATTGGGCAATTTCGCACTCGTGGTGTGGGAACATAAGGTCCATACCGCCTCCGTGAATGTCGAATTCCTCGCCAAGGTATTTTTCTCCCATTGTAGAACACTCCAAGTGCCATCCCGGGAAACCTTCGCTCCATGGTGACGGCCAGTGCATGATATGCTCTGGTGCCGCTTTTTTCCACAAGGCAAAGTCACATGAGTTATGCTTTTCTTGCTGTCCGTCGAGTTCGCGCGTTGTGCTGAGCAATTCTTCTACGTTTCTACCCGACAATTTGCCGTAACGGTGGTCTTTGTTGTACTTCAACACGTCGAAATAAACAGAACCCTCGCTGATATATGCGTAGCCAGCATCAAGGATTTTCTTGACGTACTCAATTTGCTCTATAATGTGACCTGAAGCGTGCGGCTCGATGCTTGGAGGAAGAACGTTAAGCGCTTCCATTGATTTGTGGTACCTGTTCAGATAGAACTGTACCACTTCCATAGGCTCGAGTTGCTCAAGTCGTGCTTTCTTAGCAATCTTGTCTTCGCCGTCATCAGCGTCATGCTCGAGGTGGCCTACGTCAGTGATATTCCTTACATATCTTACCTTAAAACCGAGATGGGTAAGGTAACGGTAAAGTATATCAAACGTAATCGCCGGTCTTGCATGTCCCAAGTGTCCGTCACCATAAACCGTTGGCCCGCATACGTACATACCAACGCGGTCCGGGTGGATTGGTTTGAACGACTCTTTTTGACGGCTTAACGAGTTATATATAAATAATGCGTTGTCCATATTTTATTGTTTATGCCTGACCGCCGCCCATTGGTGCAAACGGTGTTCCGCCTTGGTTTTCCTTGCTTCCCTTTGGTACGATAACGCCGAATGTCTGCTCGTATTTGTAAACGTTTTCCTGCAATGCCATCAACAAAGTCTTTGCGTTCTCTGGAGTCATGATAATACGGCTTTGCACGCGTGCTTGCGGTGCATTAGGTACAACGCTGATGAAGTCCATGAAGAACTCGTTTACTGAGTGTGAGATAATTGCAAGGTTTGCATATTTTCCTGACGCCATTTCCGGTGTCAATTCAATTTGTATTTCTTTCTTGTCCATTTCTTTAAAATTTTTAATTACACAAAGTTAATATCTTTGGCAGATTTATCAAAGCAAAAACCCTTTTTTGTAAGCAAATACCATAGTTTCTCTTTCAATCTAAGGTTCAGAGAATAGTTGTTTTGCTTTATAGAGCAACCTGGCAAACCTCTTTCCATATCCTATAGTCAAAGTATTATCCCCTTCGTATATAATCTCCAAAACCTTAGAAGCCACTGCTTGCTCCAAGAGTTTTCTTAACATAAAAGGCTGTAACCTGTCGGGGACAATAAATGGCACTTCCCTTATTGGGAAAGTACCAAAATCGATACCGCTTCCTACAAAACCCATAAGCGAAGTTACGGTTTCTACTATTGCCGTATCGATATAAAGGTTAACAAGTTTTTCATTATCCTCTGTTATTATTTGAGGGCGGTTGTCGCCTGTCATTAATGCTACACAAGCACTTTCTGCATATACCTCCCTCCGTATTTGTGAATAGTCTATTCCAATTGTGATGTTTTTCATTTCTTAAATTTATTTATTCCGATAAACAAACCTATTAGCAAAATTGATATGGCGGCTACAAGCCATTTCCAAGACCTTACCGACCTACCCTTTTTCTCAACTTTCTGCGATGCTTTCACGGATACCGAATCACGAGTATCTGCCACGGCTACAATCTCTTTTTTTGCTTTTTGTGTACCCTTTATCCGCGATTTGCGGACGGATTTGACGTGGCTAACGCCCAAACTGTCTGGCTTATAGAATGTCACTTCCCTGACTTCTGCCTCCAAGTTGCCCAATGCCGACAGTGCAACCCTTTCGCTGCGCTCGGTTTTCGCCACCGATACGGAATCGGTATTCCTAACAACAGCAGTTTTGCCGGTGCGGCAACCGATAAGCAAGAGACTAAGAGCAACGGCGGCAACGCTTTTCCTCATAGCGAAAAATTCTGTATGCGCGGTCGTATGATATAAAATACCTTGATGCCCGCTTGTTTAACATTACCCGACCTACTGCCTCGCTCAGTTTGCAGTTACGCTCTCTCAACTCTTCGGAAACATAGTCGGCAAATTCCTCCCACATTTCTTTTCTGACTCCCTTCGCCGGGCAAGGCTTGCCGTGAACGAGCATAACGCCCATCATCTTCATTGCGTAGGCGTAAGAAAACGTGAAAAACGGTCTGCCTTTTGCAAGAACTTCCCCTATAATGGACTTGTAGGTCAAGTCACCGCCTTTGCTAAAGGCCTTTGCCAGTGCCTGACGGCATTCGCTGACAAAACTGCTGTACATTAAAGAATTTGAATTGTTCATTGTGTTTGTGTTTTTTGATATTAGAATACTTCTTTTGCTTTTCCTGCTGCAAATATAATATCAAAATATGGTATTTTCCAAATCTTTTGTTGTGTTTTTACCATTAGCAACATTTAAAAATAGTAAAACATAAAAAGAAGCGGTTTCTTTTTTATCTCGCCTTGCACTATATTTGAATAATATAGGATGCGGTTCGGCAAAAAAAAATTCAAAAAACTGTGTTTTTCGCTTTTTTGCTCTCGTCTTGCACTATATTTGGATAATATAGGATGCGGTTCGGCAAAAAAATTCAAAAAACTGTGTTTTTCGCTTTTTTTTGCTCTCACCTTTCACTATATTTGCAAAAATGCGAAAAATGAATACAATTAACGAAATTCAAGACGAAATTATCGAGGAGTTCAGCGGTTTTACTGACTGGATGGACAAATATTCCTACATTATTGAGATGGGCAACAGCCTTGCACCACTTGAAGAAAAGTACAAAACACCAGATAATATTATTGAAGGCTGCCAGAGCCGAGTATGGGTAAACGCAACATACAGCGACGGCGTTCTGACCTTTGACGCAGACAGCGACGCAATCATTGTCAAGGGGATTATATCTATGCTTGTCAGAGTATTGTCAGGACAAACCCCTACTGATATCCTCAATGCCGACCTCTATTTCATAGACGAAATCGGTTTACAGGAACATTTGTCACCAACACGCAGCAACGGTTTGCTCGCAATGGTAAAGCAAATTAAGATGTACGCCTTAGCATACAAAACAAAAGAAGAAACCCTATGAAAGAATATAAGGCAATAAAAATATCAATCACCGTTCTAACACTCTTAGGCACTGCGGCATATCTGCTGTTACCGCTATTCAGTCTGCCTATTTTCGGTGTTGAGACAGGTGCGGAAATGATTGGACAAGTGTGGAAAATAGGCGGTTTTGGAAATATTGCTTCGTTCCTTCTGCCGATTATCGGAACGGCTGGAATAATTGCAACACTTTTTTTGAGAAACAAAGCAACCCACATACTCAGTTCGGCATTTTCTCTTTTACCAGTAATGTTCTACACATATATGATAATTATGGTAAATAACTACACCCAACCACTATCGGAAGCGACAAGCGAAGTTAGCATGACAACGCTATTCGGTAGCGGGCTTTGGTGTGGCGCAGTTATCTCGACAGTCGTTATGATAGCAACATTTGCAACCGTTTTGCTTGAACTGAAGAACATAAAACCATTGGAAAAATCATTTAAAAATTAATAATAACTATGTTTAAAAACCACCCTAAAGGACTTATTCCGGCGGCTCTCGCGAACATGGGCGAACGTTTCGGATACTACATTATGAATGCCGTTTTGGTGCTTTTCCTTTGCTCTAAATTCGGCTTGGACAATGACCAAAGTACTATGATTTACTCAATTTTCTATTGCGGTATCTATGTGCTTAGCCTCATTGGCGGTCTTATTGCCGACAAAACACAAAACTATAAGGCGACAATTATGTCTGGTCTTATTGTTATGGCTTTTGGTTATGTAATTCTTTCATTACCAATTCTTTCAACATCAGAAACAATCACTTGGTTGCTTCCTGTTACATGTCTTGCCCTATTCCTTATTGCTTTCGGTAACGGTTTGTTTAAAGGCAACTTGCAGGCTATCGTTGGTCAGATGTACGACAACTTCGAAGCAGAAGCCGCAAAGAAAGGCGAAAAAGAATTGGCTGTTGCTAAGTCAAAACGTGACTCTGGCTTCCAAATCTTCTACGTTTTCATCAATATTGGCGGTCTTATCGCTCCATTCGTTGCTCCATTGCTTCGCGAATGGTGGTTGAAGGTTCATAGCCTCCTTTATAATGCAGAATTGCCGGAACTTTGCCACAAGTTCCTCAAAGGTACAGGCCTTTCTGAAATCGAATCAGCAAACCTCAACAAACTTGTTGAGCAGGTTGGAGGCTCAACAGCAGACCTTTCTGCTTTCTGCTCTCAATACCTCGATGTTTTCAACACTGGTATCCACTACTCTTTCATCGCATCTGTTGTTGCAATGCTTATCTCTTTGGTAGTATTCATTGCATTCCGCAAGATGTTCCCAACTCCGGGAAAGAAAGAGAAGAAAGAGACTGTTAAATACACACAGGAAGAAAAGATTGCGATGGCTAAAGAAATCAAGCAACGCCTTTATGCATTGTTTGCAGTTTTGGGTATTGTTATCTTCTTCTGGCTATCATTCCACCAAAACGGTGTTTCATTGTCACTCTTTGCTCGTGACTTCGTTGACACAGATAAGATTGCACCGGAAATCTGGCAAGCAGTTAACCCATTCTTCGTTATCGTATTGACTCCGATTATCATGGCTATCTTTGCTGCCATGGCTCGTAACGGTAAGGAAATTTCTACACCGAAGAAGATTGCCATTGGTATGGGTATCGCCGGTACTGCTTTCTTATTCCTTACAGCATTCTCATACATGCAAGGCTACCCTTCAGGCACAGACTTCAAGTCATTGGAAACAGGTGCCAAGGCTGCAATGAAGGCAGGTCCATGGGTACTTATCGCTGTTTACTTCTTCTTGACAGTAGCAGAACTATTCATCTCTCCTCTTGGTTTGGCATTTGTTTCTAAGGTTGCACCAAAGCACCTTCAGGGTCTTTGCCAAGGTCTATGGCTTGGTGCAACAGCCCTCGGAAATCTCTTCTTGTGGGTAGGTGCAACAATGTATGACAACTGGCCAATCTGGGAATGCTGGGGTGTATTCCTCGCTGTTTGCCTCGTTTCAATGGGCGTTATGCTCGGCATGGTAAAATGGCTCGAAAAGGTTACTCAATAGCATATTGATTATATCTGATACAGGAGGGCGACCCAAAAGCCATTAGGCTTTGAGGTTGCCCTCTTTTTGTTCATGCGTGGCGGAGGTGACCTCAGAGTCTTATGACTTTTGTATCACCTTCCTTTATATTTAAGATTCTGCTTTATTCAACCGCACCATTAGAAACTGTAAATATCTTATAATCAGAGCCGATGGCTTCAATTGTTTCGTTAATGTGCTGGCGGTTGGTATCAGAAATGAATATCTGTCCGAATGTCTTGTCTGAAACGATTTTCATAATATTTGAAACTCTTGAAGAGTCAAGTTTGTCGAAGATATCATCAAGCAGTAGAATTGGCGTCAACCCGGAAATATCCTTCAAAAATTTGAACTGGGCAAGGCGGAGGGCAATGGTATATGTCTTGCACTGACCCTGTGACCCGATTTTACGCATCATAGCATCTCCCAACATCAACTCTATATCGTCGCGGTGAACGCCTTGAGAAGTAAACCCAAGCACTCTGTCCTTGTGGAAATTTTCCGACAGAATGTCACGCATATTCCTATTGTTCAGTTCGCTGTTATACCCCAATTTCACCTTCTCTCCAGCGCCTCCTATGGCGTCGTAAAACTCCATAAAGACGGGTGTAAATTTCTCAATCCACTCCTTTCTGCCGGAATGAATCTGCTCTGCTGCATCTATTAGGAACGTATCTACCGACTCAAACAGGATAGGGTCGGAATATCCCTGCTTGAGCATGGAATTTCGCTGCTCCATAGACTTGTTATAGCGGATAAGTGCGTCTAGATACTGCCTATTGCCTTGAGAAATAATTCTGTCAATAAGTCGCCGGCGCTCCTCACTGCCACCAACAATCATATTCCAGTCCTGCGGAGAAACGAGCACTAACGGGAAAAGCCCGATATGCTCACTCAAACGCTTATACTCCTTGCCGTTTCGCTTGACTTTCTTCTTGCCTGACTGAATGGCACACGCAATAACCTCTTTTTTTCCCATACGCGAATAAGTGCCTTGAAGCAGCATCGCATCTTCACCAAAGCGAACCGTTGCCGCATCGGTAGAAGATAGTGCGCTCTTGCAATTGCTGAGATAATAGATAGCATCGAGGATATTAGTTTTCCCCATACCGTTATTTCCGATAAAGCAATTCACCTTTTCGGAAAACGATAGAGAAGCATCTGCGATGTTCTTGAAATTCAATATAGAAAGGCTGTTGAGTATCATAACGCAAATTTACAGCATTTTTGCCTTACTTTCACCATAATATGACAAAAAGAATATTTATATGAGATTATGGCATTTCCTTATCATACTGTAAAAGCACTTCCCAGGCGGCTTCATCAAAAGCATAAACACCTGGTTCTTGGTATGAAACGCCAAAAAGTAATTCAACTACGGCACTTTTATCTGGAACAGAATAAACGGTCAGACTTCGATGCCCCTCAACAACAACAGGATTGACACAACCTCCACGTATCCATTCATTTGACTGCAATGCAGCACGCTCACCAACAGCAAATTCCGAACTCTTAACCATTCGTTTCCATCCGGAAACCCTTATCTCCGAAACACGAAGGCAGTCATTAGGCAAAGCGATAAACCCGGAAAGGTCTGGCATTACCTGCATACTGACATCTCCCGCAAAATTCTTTATCGGAAGCAAATCAAAAGGTGCTTCACTGAGCAATTTCCGATAACAAACATTTATGCGTTGCTCAATATAAGCGTTAATATCCAGACCGTCATCACGCTCAACTGTACAGTCACGGCGAAAATCCCCATATCCAGTGCGGATTTTCCACTCTTCAATCATTCGTTCTTTTTGATAGACTAACATAATATTTTGATTTAAGGTTATTAACCGCAAAATTACAGTCGGCATACGCATTCTGTTCGCAAAAATAACATACCTCAAACAAAACAAAAGAACCCGTCAATAATTTGTAGGGGACGATGCTCTATCGTCCCGCCCGCATGAGCAAAAACAAATTTTCCCTGAAGGGGAAATCGGTTTACAGCCTGGGGCAACGCCCCAGGTATGTATGTTAAATAATTAGCGCTCTGTAGGAGCAACAATTTAGAAATTGATATCTGTATAATATTAAAATAATCAATAACTTGCGGCATCTTTTAATC
>OHBJ01002200.1_pt1 | contig 13248 bp, 18 predicted proteins | sample 1577241 | NCBI WGS metagenome assembly OHBJ01 (sample SAMEA3541594, study PRJEB24748) | human gut metagenome | biome: human gut; feature: human-associated habitat; material: faeces | place: China | collected 2012
AGCGACAGGCCCGGCATCGGCGTCCAGCACGACATGGAGCTCATGTTCAGGATATGAGGAAAAAGCTGTATTATATGGGTTCTGGATTTTTCTTTATCTTAGGTATTGTATTATCCAATACTTACAGACCGTATATTTATGAGAGTCATATTTTTGATTTTCATTTGGCTGATACAATAGGAAATTTGGTAGCAGTGCCTTCTCTCTCTTTGTTATTATTGGCTATGAGAAAATATGAGAGTTTATCTAAAGCTATTCTTTATAGTATTTTTGTTTTTACTTTATATGAAATAATTCCATTTGGAACTTTTGATTTTTATGATTTGATAGCAACATATATCAGTGGATTATTAACTTATTTAATTTTTCTGTTGTTCAAACGAGTGAATAAGAGATAGGTATGCCTACTTCTCAGAAATTCTTCGCTTGATTTTAGCGTGTAAAAGTAGTTCATGTGAAAATAACAATTCAATAACAAAGGGGTAAGAAAAGACAGCTTATCTTTGTTGCATCAAAACAAGCAGAGAGATATGAAATAAACGAGTATAAACGAACAAGATCAGGAAGGGAAACGGATGAATGGCATGCCTCATCTTTTTGCTCACCGCTTGTTCAGACGAAGAATAAGGGACTGCCCGAGTCTATAAATAAGGGAAATAATAACACAAACACAAAACACGATAAAAATTTAATAAAATGGAAACGCTGACGTTAGCAGAATGTATGAATATTTATGGTGGATGCTATATTTACAGTAGCAGTACTAGTCTGACTAGTGTATTTGTAGTACCCAGCCGTTTTAGAGAATTATTTTTTTAGTATATAACAACAAAACACAAAATGAAGTATGAAAAAGAATGATTATTACATGATGAAGCCACTCAGTGGTGAGGAACATGTACAGGTATCGGGAGGTTATGTGCCTCCTACGGAGGAACAGATGGAAGAACTTCGTAAAATATATGGGCCATTAGCAGATCTTATTTGCTGGTAGCTTCTATCTAGATGCAGAATGATTGAATCGATAAATTTTATAAAATAGAAAACAATAATTATATTTAATATTATGGATAATTTAATTAAAGAGTTAGATTTGCAAGCACAGAAACACATTTCTGGAGGCTTTTGGGATTGGGTTGTTGGTACATTCTTAGGTGGAATGCTTTATGATTTAACATTTCATACTGGCGAAACCATAGAATCATTTAATGCCGGTCGAGATGCAGCTAATGCTATGTGGAATAAATAATCATCTAAAAAAATGGAAAAGTATTATATTAGTTTATCAAAATATGAAGAAATAAATATCGCAGGTGGTTTAAAAAATGTTTGGGAACTACTTGGCTTTTTATTCCAATGTGAGTATAATGGATTTGAGGCAAATAATTTTGCTCCTTCTGTAATGCCTTATAAATAATTTGTTTAACTTTAAAATTGAATGTGCCATATTAGTATGGCGCATTCAATTAAGATATTATGGGACGCCTGATTATTTTCAAAAGAGACAATGTTATGTATTTGTCTAAAAGAACAAGATTAGTATTTTTTATAGTCTGTGTTTCTTTACTCCTTGTTATTTCTGTTATCAATTTTGCTTATAGACCCTATATTTATGAAAATGGTATATATGATTTTTATTTTGCAGATACCTTTACTAATATTTGGGGAGTTCCTATAGCGACTTGTTTGGGCATGGCATTGACACAGAAATTGGTATATAAGGAAATATATTATAGTATGGCAGTTTGTTTGGGGCTGATATGCTATGAAGTTATAGGATTGACTTTTGATTATAAAGATATAATTGCAACTTTTATAGGTGCTTTATTATCTTATGCAATCAATAAAATGGTTATTCGATATAGTTGTTAATTAGAAGATAGGTATACCTACTTCTCAGAAACTGACTTGTTGTGGTGATATTTGTAAAAGATATGAATTTGAAAGATTAATACTTCGTTAAATTTGTAACTAATCCGTTGAAAATAAACAAGTTAATTTAAATAATTTAGCAAGATAAAATAGGTCAAGTAACTGATTTTCAGCATCTTTAATGGTAAACCACCACACATTAAAGTAATGAACAAAACAGCACTTGACCAATATGAGGAAATCGTAACCGATGCTTTGAAAAGTTGTTCTGCGAAGTTACGCAAAAGTTTTAAAACAGCATTCATCCAACTCATGATTTTGTATATGGTACTGCCAAGAAAGATTAATTTCACCCAAATGGGGCGTTACTCAGACAGCTCAGAGCAACGCTTCCGCCAGTTGTTTGAACGTGAGTTTGACCGGATGCAGTTCAACCTCTTCCTCATGCGGCAGCATTTTGGTGAAAGTACAAGAAAAGCCATTGCCATCGACGCAAGCTACATTTCAAAGTCGGGAAAGAAGACTCCTTATATCGGCAAGTTCTGGTCGGGATGCGCTTCTGCAATGAAACGGGGACTGGAGATTCTCGGTATCGGCATTGTCGACATTGACAGTCGGGACTGTATGATGCTATGTGCGGAGCAGACACCGGACAAGGCGTATCTGGAAAAGCAAGGCGAAGAGTACAACCTTGTTGACTGGTATCTTGACGTACTCCGCAAATACAGGGACAAGTTGCTTGACATAACACGTTATATCGTTGCAGATGCCTGGTTCTCAAAGGCAAAGTTCGTGGGTAAAGCCTGTCTGCCGGGATTCCATGTCATCAGCCGTCTGCGTGATGATGCCGCCTTGTGGTATTCACATGACGGTGTCCGCACAGGCAAACGGGGACGACCACGCATCAAAGGCGAAAAGATTGATTTTAAGAAACTCGACCTTCAGCGTTGCGAGGTCCTCGACATCGAAGGAGGAAGAGCCTACTCTGTCAAGGCCTATTCAAAGGCAATGAAACGAAACATCAAAGTCGTGGTTCATTACGCAGAATCAGGAGAACACAAAATCTATTTCTCCACCGATCTTGAAATGTCGGACAAAGACATCATCGAATACTATCGTACACGATTCCAAATCGAGTTCTGCTTCCGGGATTCCAAACAGTTTACTGGACTCAATGATTGCCAGGCAAGAGACTTGAAGAAACTTGACTTCGCTTTCAATGCGTCACCGGCTTCGGTAAACATCGCAAAGGTCATGCGCCAACGGTACTATCCGTCGCTCTCCATCGGACTGCTAAAAGCCTATTTGAGTAACACTTATATGCTCAAAAGAATTTTTAGCAAGTCCGGTATGAAGCCGAACAGAACATTTAATGCTAAACTTATCAAAGAACTCTTTGGCATAGTGGCAGAAGCCGCTTAGCCGATATGTTGAATTTTTAACGGACTATTAAAAATTTGAAATATGTAATAATTGAAATACATAAAATATGAAAAGTAAAAATTATATTGGAATATGTGTGTCTTTAATATTTATTATAATAATGTTTATATTAAGGTTTTGGACTGATATTGACAGTTCATTTTATATCCTATTTTTTTTCCCTTCTATAATAGTCTTTCCATATAGCGACAAAACTTTTATCTACAGAATTATTTATATAATTATGTGCATGTTATTACTTTTTGTCATTTGGAGGTATTATAGTGTACAAGATTTAATTGTATCTTTCAGTGGGGGTGCTTTTGCTCTTGTTGGCTCTTCTGTCCTAGCTTCTTTACTTAAAAAAATATCTAAATAAAATTTCCCGTAATTCCTTATAATAGGAAGTAGCATTATCTTTCTGAATAATTTTAGTTTGATAAAGCAGTTGGGAATGGATGGCGATAGAATATAAATGTACAGTGAAAGCAGAATAGAGAATTATAAGAATTATGTATCATGTTTTATGGATAAATAATTAACCTAATGATAACAATCCGATAACACATTTCCTTTTTCTTTCCTTTTACTTTTGCGGTATAAATCAGTAAAAGTAGAAATGTTATGTTATTACCAAACGAATGGATAGAGAACAGTATTGAAACATACATCTATCAACACACCACAAAATCCCAGATTATCTATTGGGGGGTATTGGCTGCCGTTGCTGCCGCTATTATTGCATTGCCTTTTATCTATGTAGACATTTCCGTGCAGGGAAGTGGGGTAGTGAGGCCGGTGACTGAAAAAACCGAAATAAAATCGGCTATAACAGAATTGGTAGATTCTGTTTATGTACGCGAAGGCGATCGGGTAAACAAAGGAGATGTCCTTCTCCGTTTCCGAACTAATAATTCCGATTATAAAATCAATTATCAGACTAATCGTCTGAATGATTATCAAGCACATTTGACAGATTTAGCTTATCTGGCAAAAGGTGAATGCCCTGTGGTGTTCCATTCTCCGGTTCGTCAGCAGGAATATACCTATTTTATCAAAAAGAAAAAAGAACTGGAAACCTCTTTGGCGCAGGCGGAAAAAGAATATATGCGCAATAAAAACCTGTTTGATAAGAAGGTGATTTCAGAAGAAGAATTCGCCCCAATCGTGTTATGTGTGAAGACCATTTTCCAAAGCAAACACGCAATATTGATTACTCGGATATAGAAACAGAATTCTTTTCTTCTGATCATCTGTATTATGCAGATGATGGATACAAAGGTTTTGCTGATTATTCTGTTGTTGGTGAGGAATATAGCGAGACGGGATTTGCTCCATACGCTGTAGCAATTCACATCGTATACTTTGATACAAAAAATATTTTGCGAATTGCACACTTTGTTTCTGATTCTAACGATGATATTTCTGACCCGGCAAGAAAATTTGCAGAAGCAGTTGAAAAACTGGTCGAGTGGAATAAAACCATGAAATTAGATACTGTCGGAATACGGGAATTTGAAGCAGCTTACCGCAACAAGACCTACCCTGGCTTAGGTGTCGTAAAGAAGTATTCAATTATGCACCATCTTGAACTGATGAGCAAGTATTTGGATGGGGTAGCAATATGATTTTTTGTGAGCATTGCTTTAATGACAGGGAAATAGCATCAATTATTTGCTCTGTATCGGCATCGAATGTAGGAGAATGTCCCGTGTGTCATCACAGAGAGGGACACTTATATGATACAAGCACACAAAGCGAATTGACTCCTTATTTTGAAGAATTGTTGAGCATTTACACTCCTTCTACAATGCTTCCAGATACCTATCCCAGAGCTGAAACCAGATCTTTGATTGATGATCTTAAAGAACGATGGAATATTTTTTCAGGGATTCCAAGAATCCAGATTTATGAAATATTAAAGTCGGTTTGTCATGAATTATATGTAAATGTCCCGGAAATTTTAGATGGAACTGTTGGTATTCCAGAGTTGTATGATAATGCATATCTACAGAGTCATGCTTTATTAAAAAACAATGATTGGGATGCCTTTGTGGCTGAAATTAAGACAAAGAATCGATATCATTCAAAGCTAATAAACTTTGATATTCTGGAAAAATATTGCTCGTTTATTCGTAAAACTTACAAGACTGGGGATTTATTTTATCGTGCGAGAATTTCTGGGCAAACCGGATATCCAATAAGTGAAATGTCAGCACCTCCTGCTGGTAAAAGTTCGGAAGGTAGGGCTAACGCAAGAGGAATTACTTGCCTTTATGTGGCAAGTGATGTTGATACTACCTTGCATGAAGTGCGTGCTGGTGTGTTCGATTTTGTAAGTGTCGGCACATTTCGATTAAAGCAAGATATTACGGTGGTGGATCTTCGTGCTATAACGGAGATTAGTCCGTTTGTTGATGGTCTTGAATATCTTGACCACGCAATAAACAAGCAATATCTTGAAAAATTAAATTCTGAAATGAGCAAATCTCTGCGTAGAAGCGACAGCACATTGGACTATGTTCCCACGCAATACATTGTTGATTTTATCAAAAGTATCGAACATAACGGAGCGCAAGAATACGATGGGATTGAATACAACAGCACAACTAATCCAGGTGGGTATAACCTTGCAATTTTTAATCCCGACCTATTTGAGTGTATATCAGTAAGCGTATATGACATAGAAAAGCTGCAATATACATCCAAAAAGGTATTATGAAAGCACGGGAATCATTCTTTTTCGGAATGATTCCCGTGCTTTTTCCAATCCTGTCTGACAGATGCCGTAATTCAGTAGTTTTCTTCAATTACTGTTTTACGGACACCCATCTAACCTGGCGGGGATTTTTTATTTACATCAAATTATTCGTACCGAACACCATACTTGGTATTCCAGCTTCCGACAATTTCGCTGACAGTGCTGACTGTAACAAAAGCACTTGGATCATTTTTGCGGATATGTTCCATCAACAGGGCATATTCGTTCTTTGCAAGGATAGTAACCACTTCGCAGCGAACCTGTTTATCATATCCACCTTTTGCCTCATAAAGTGTAACACCACGTTTGAGTTCATGCATAATGTAGTCTGCCACCTCTTCATGTTTCTGAGACAGGATGCAGACACGTTTTCTTCTGGAAAAACCACTGATAAACTCATCCAGCACGATACCGTTAAAGTAGGTACCCAGTACACCGACCACCAGTGTTTTGGTGTCATAAACCAGGATAGTACTTGCAACCGTCAGGATACCGATAATCGCAATTCCCTTACCCAGCTCAATATGCAGATATTTGTTCAGAACCTTTGCCAGAATATCCAATCCGCCGGAAGAAGCGTTTGCATTAAACATCAGTGACTGGCCAATGCTGATTAAGATAATACAGCACAGGGTGTCCAGAATAATATCTCCGGTCAGAGAAGGATTGTTCGGGAAAAACAGCTCAAATACATACAGGAAAAATGGAAGCAGAATAGATGTGTATACCGTTTTTCCTCCAAATTCTTTGCCAACAAAAATAAATCCGATAATCAGACACAGCACGTTCAAAATAAAGGTCATGGCTGAAACCTGAAGCGGAATGAAGTTTACCAGAACAATTGCTAAACCGGTAACACTTCCCAGAACAATGTTTGCTGGCATCATAAAGAAATAAACTGCCAATGCTGTTAAAAAAATTCCTGCCGTAATGACAGCATATTCTTTTAGCATCTCTGTTTTGTTTGTACCTTTGGTACCCATACCATAGATTCCTCCTTCAAAATATAAAAGTCCTACCTTTTATTATAGATGATACAAACTTTCTTGTCCATTTCCATATCTGCACAAGAAATGTTTGATAAATTTATCTTATCTGATTAATCACAGCCTAAAAAAGACTCAACCTGAGGGCAGGTTGAGTCTTTTTTTATAAATCATAATTAAAAGTCTCTGCTGTATGGCTTTGCGAACATAACACGGAAAAATTTGCTCATCAGCGGCAGATAAGTGATAACAAAAACGCAGCATGCTGTCATCAGCACCACTTTTTTGGAGCGAGATGGAACAAACAGACCGATAATAACACCCATGGAGAACAGACAAAATTTAATGAGTGCCAAATCCTTCCAGTCAGGGCTCCGATGGCAGTCAGATCATTGGGGCAGAAGATGGCAGTCATGTCCTGCGTGCGGCTAAGCAGCGTCTTGGTGCCGTTGTAGCCGCCCTCGGAAGAAAGCATCACATGGGAAATAAATTCATTGCGGATTGGAATATTGCGCTTGCGCAGAGTGGCCAGGTATCCGGTATAACGTTCTTCATTCTTCGTTTCGCCCACATAAGCGATCCGGGTATGCCCCAGTCCAATCAGGTATTCCAGAGCTGCCTCCGTGGCCTGAAGGCTTTCGCAAAGCACCTGATCATATTTTGCATTTAAACTATTCAATCCGGCATAAATTACATAATTAAAATATTTCTTCAGGAAACTCAGCATAGGCTTATCACACCGTCCGAGAACCGCCACGCCGTCTACCTGATTGTTTGTGATCAGATGAAAGGTAGTCGGATCCTGAATATCAATAGAAGTAAAAGAATACTTCAAAATATAATTCTGCTTGAAAGCCTCTTTCTCGATACTATGGGCCAGATGGGAAAAAAACGGATCCGTAATGGCATCTGGAGTTCTGGCAAAAAGACAGGCAATGGAACGGGAAGGCTCTGTCATAACAGAGGTCATGCCGTTTTTCAGATTTCTTGCGTTGGAATTGGGAATATAACCTGTGCGCCGTACAATTTCCCAGATACGATTCTGTACTTCTTTGCTTGCAACATTGGAATTCCCCTGATTGATAACGCGGGAGACGGTTGAGATAGAGACACCGGCTTCCTGAGCAATTTCTTTTAATGTCATAAAAATCTCCTCTTCTGTAATGTCTGCGATTGCTTAATAAAACTCAAACTTCCCCCGGTAATATAAGGCGCGTCCAAGTTGAAAAAGAGAAGTGTTAGAACCATAATATACAAAATAAATGAGAAAGTCAATAAATGGAAGTCAAGATCTGACATATTACACAAACGTTTGCGTAAAACCATATTGATTATGAGGTGAAAATAAACTAAAATAAAGGCACAGAGAGGTGTAAAAACTATAAAATGTACAAGGAGGACGAGAAATGAAAAGGTTAGTTGCACTGTTACTTACAGCGACCATGATTGCCAGCCTAGCAGCGTGTGGAGGAGCGAAAGAATCGGAGACCACAGACACAGCGACAGCTACCACAGAGCAGGGGGAAAGCTCTGAAGCAGCAGAAGATGTGGATGATACAGTCTATGATATCAAGGTGAGCGGACATCCATATATTCACGCATTGCCGAGCGTATATGCGATCGAGCAGGGATACTTTAAATGCGAGGATCCGACTGTGGACATGTATTCTGGCGGCCCGGTTCAGAACGAGGCTATCGCTTCCGGTGCATGGGATGTGGGAACCACAGGTACCGGCGGTATCGTACTGGGAGCTGTTGGCTATAACCTGAAAGCAATTGGGTTTACGGCACCGGATGAAAACACCGTAGACCTTTGGGTACGTCCGGACAGCCCGCTTGCAAAGTGTACGCCGGACGAGATGGGTGTATACGGAACAGCGGACGACTGGAAGGGTCTGACCGTTCTTTGCGCGACAGGTACATCCTGTCACATGATGCTGATTGGACTTCTGGAGCATCTGGGCCTGACAGAAGACGATATCAATCTGATTGATACCTCTGTTGCAGATTCCTATGCGGCGTTCAAAGCAGGAACCGGTGATGTGGTTGCGCTGTGGTCTCCGTTTGGTTTCCAGGCAGAGGAAGATACCGATTGGGTAAAGGTAGCCAACGCAGTAGGACTTGGAATTACCCAGCCGTGTGTTATCGTAGCTACAGAGGACGCTATCCAGAATGACTGGGACGGCGTATATGCATACCTGAAGGCTTATTTAAAGGCAGCGACCGAGCTGAACGCAGATCCTGAGGGAACCGCACAGATGCTGTATGACTTTGAAGAGGAGCAGGGCATCAGCTTAAGCGAGACAGCAGCCGTGAAGGAAGTAGAGAACAGACCGTTCGCATCCATCGAGAGAAATGAAGAGCTCTTTACCGTAAGAGATGACGGTGGATGCGAGGCAAATGATATCCTGCTGGTATTCGCAGAGTTCTTCGAGGGCCAGGGCAAGATTTCCCAGGATGACCTGAACAAACTTCGCGAAAATGGCATGGTAGACACCAGCTTCATGGAAGCATATATGAGTGGAAAATAGAATAAGAGCTTGCAGAATGTAACATGACATAAGTAGAGAAGGGTAGTATAGATGGCAGTTTGTACTGCCCTTCTTCTGACTTATTTACATAATGGAGAGAGGTATATGAGCGATAAATCGAAAGAAATTTCAACAGAGGTCGCCAATTCCATTCTGATAGAAGCAAAGGCCAAACGGAAAGAAAACCGACAGCTCCTGTTGATATCTACCATCAGCGTGCTGGTATTTCTGGGAATTTGGGAATTGGCTGTTCGCGTAGGATGGATCGACAGTAAATATCTGTGCGCGCCCACTACAGTAGTAAAAACATTCATACAGAAATTATCGGATCCGAAACCGGACGGAGCGGTACTGGGCGTTCATATTATAACCAGTCTGAAGCTGGTTCTGGTAGGGTACTGCAGCGCGGTTATTGTGGGCGTTCCGCTGGGACTAATCATGGGTTATTATCATACCTTTGATAAGCTGGTATCTCCGATTTTTGAAATCATTCGACCGATTCCGCCTATCGCGTGGATTCCGCTGTCAATTATCTGGCTGGGAGTCGGAACGACGGCAAAAGCCTTTATTATTTTCCTGGCTGCGTTTGTTCCCTGTGTCATTAATTCTCATACCGGCATCAAGCTGACGCCGGCCGTATATCTGAATGTGGCCAAGACGTCAGGAGCCAGCAGGTGGGAGATTTTCTGGACTGTCAGCAAAAATTACGCTATGCCACTGGCCTTTACCGGCATACAGGTAGCCTTGGGAAATGCATGGTCCACGTTAGTGGCGTCGGAGCTTCTGGCAGCTACGGCAGGTCTGGGCTATATGATTCAGCAGGGCCGTTCCCTTGTCAGACCTGACATTATCATCGTAGGAATGCTTACCATTGGCGTAATCGGAGCTATTCTGACGACGCTGTTGTCCAAGCTGGAAAATCATGTTGTGAAATGGAGGAGCAGAGGATGAAAAAGAATCGTTCGCAGGCACGGGATATCATGCTTTCCACTCTGTCTATCCTGGGACTGATTGTTGTCTGGTTTCTCGTGTCAAACAGTAAGCCGGATTTTTTTCCGACGCCTATGGCGACCATTGAACGTTTTATAAAACTGATTGAAAAACCGGTTATGAAAATTTCGATTCTGGGACATATATTTGCCAGTCTGAAGAGAGTTATGCTTGCGCTGATTGCAGCTATCATTCTCGGGGTTGGAATCGGACTGGTTATGGGCTGGAATAAAAAAGTAAGAGCAGCTATTAACCCGATTCTGATGGCGTTGCGTCCGATCCCGCCAATTGCGTGGATACCGCTTATCATCCTGCTGTTTGGTATCGGAGAGTTCCCGAAGGTACTTCTGGTATTTATCGGAGCATTTTTCCCGATTGTTATGAACACTATGTCAGGTGTTTCACTGGTAGACGATATGTATCTGAAGGTTGGAAAGATTTACAAGGCCAATACCGGGCAGATGCTGAGGCATGTGGTATTTCCTGCAGCTATGCCGGCGATTCTGGCGGGTATCAAGATCGCTATCAGTTCTGGATGGATGGTAGTGGTAGCGGCAGAAATGCTGTCCAGTAAATCCGGACTGGGATTTTTGATTAACCGTGGACGTGACAGCTATGATGTGGCCCTGATTATGGTAGCCATGATTCTGATCGGCGTGGTAGGAGCCCTGTTAAGCGCCGTATTTACACTTATTGAAAGGAAATTATGCGGATGGATGAGCAAAGAATAGTACAGGTTCGACTGGAAAATATATCCCGCTCCTTTGTATCCAGAAAGACAATTTTCGAAGCCGTTAATCATGTAAGCATTGATGTATACAAAAACGAGTTTCTGGTTTTGCTGGGACCGGGACAGTGCGGTAAAACCGTTCTCCTGAATATGGTAAGTGGACTGGAGACGCCGACAGAGGGAAAAGTAGAATTTGTAGACAGTGATAAGACAGATTTGGGCTTTGTATTTCAGAAGACGGCAGTATTTCCGTGGAAAACCGTTATGGAAAATGTGGAAATGCCTTTGGAATTAAAGGGTGTTCCGAAAAAAGAACGCAGAGAGCGGGCACAGTATCTGATCGATCTGGTAGGCCTGCATGGATTCGAGAATGCGCTTCCGAAGCAGCTTTCCGGAGGAATGAAACAGCGAGTGGGAATTGCGAGAGCCTATTGCAATAATCCGCAGGTACTGCTGATGGATGAGCCTTTTGGAGCGCTGGACGCGCAGACCAGATATCAAATGGAAGAAGAGATCTTACGCATCTGGGAGCAGGAAAAGAGAACGGTTATCTTTGTTACGAATAATATTGAGGAAGCCGTATATCTGGCGGATCGGATTATTCTTCTGAGCGCTTGTCCGGCGACAGTAAAAGAGGTATATGAGATCGCATTGCCCAGACCGAGAGATTACGTGGATACAGAATTTTTGAAGATTCGTGAAGCGATAGAGGCAAATACAGACTTGGCGTTATAGACAGGAGGTATATCATGGAAAAACGAGAAGTGAAAGTCCAGGTAAATCATCTGACAAAGCGCTTTGGTGATTTGCTGGTATTAGACGATATCTCATTTGAGATCAACAAGGGAGAGTTTGTCTGCATTGTAGGTCCTACCGGCTGTGGAAAGACAACATTTTTGAATCTTCTGACAGGGCTTCTGGAGCCTACAGAGGGAGAAATTCTGATTGACGGAGAGCGTGCGGATCCGAAGAAGCACAGCATTTCATTTGTATTTCAGGAGCCCTCGGCTTTTCCGTGGCTGACGGCTCAGCAGAACATCGAATACGGCCTGAGAATCAAGAAGAAACCGGAACAGGAAATTGTTTCACAGCGCGAGAAAATTATCGGCCTGTTAGGTCTGGAAAAATATAGAGACGCTTATCCGCATGAAATGTCAGTCAGCATGGAGCAGAGAGTGGTTATCGGACGTGCCTTCGCGTTGAATCCGGATCTGCTTCTGATGGACGAACCCTATGGACAGATGGACATCAAGATGCGCTATTATCTGGAAGACGAGGTTATCCGGCTCTGGCAGGCGACAGGAAGCACAGTACTTTTTATCACGCATAATCTGGAAGAGGCGACTTACCTGGCAGAGCGTGTACTGATACTGACGAACAAACCTGCGAAAATTAAGACGAGTATTGATGTGGATCTGCCCAGACCGCGACAGATTGCGGATCCGAAGTTTATTGAAATCCGAAAAGAAATTACCGATATGATCAAGTGGTGGTAGAAAGGAGCAGTTATGAAAAATCTGAAGGACAAGGTTGTATTTATTACAGGCGGCGCCCGTGGACTGGGTTATGCTATGGCAGAGAAATTCGCGGCAGAGGGCGCGAAAATTGTGATTGGTGATATTCAGGAAGCCCTTGCGATGGAATCAGCAGAGAAGATTCAGAAAGAATTCGGTGTGGAAACCTATGCGTTCCAGATGGATGTTACCAGCGTAGAGAATATCAAGGCTGCATTTGCAAAGGTGAAAGAGCGCTTCGGAAAACTGGATGTACAGGTCAATTGCGCGGGGATTCAGATTCGCTGCCCGTCTAAGGAATTCACAGAGGAAAACTGGGATAAGCTGATGAACGTGAATCTGAAGGGCGTATTCTTCTGCTGTCAGCAGGCAGCTCTCTTGATGGGCGACAGCGGCGGAGCCATCGTTAATATCTCCTCAGGAACATCCACGCAGACGACAC